>OBEQ011601820.1_pt1 | contig 57255 bp, 49 predicted proteins | sample 1670901 | NCBI WGS metagenome assembly OBEQ01 (sample SAMEA104232315, study PRJEB22302) | groundwater metagenome | biome: forest; feature: aquifer; material: groundwater | place: USA | collected 2011-08-07 | depth 5.4 m
ATCTTGTTCTCGACGAAGTTCTTTCCCCAGCTCGTGTTCATCTTGCTGAAGCGCATGTCGGCGAGGTCGCAGTCGGACCCCTGGACGCCGAATATCCACGGATGCGCCGGGTTCTGGTCCCCGTGCCAGGTATAGTTCGACCAATAGCGGCCGCCCTGCGCCTGTTCTGGGCCGACCTTCCGGATCCAGGTGTCCAGGAGCGCGTTGACACCACCATTTATTCGTGTATTTCCCATCTTGCCGATGATGCCGAGAACCGGCATGCCGGCGCGATGCTTGAACGTGCGGACTCCCGCCCCCTTCATCATCTCGATCATTTCCGGCGCATAGCCCTGCTCACGGAGCCGACGGGCTCCCGCTTCCCCACTGTACCGCGTGGCAATGATGATCATGGCCTTGGCCGCATAGGTGAAGGCCGTGTCCCAGGACACGCGGAGCATGTCGTCCAAAAAGCGGCTGTCGAACTTATACTTGCGCTTCGTCTCCGACGTGAGCTCCGGGGAGCCCGCGTCCATCCACTCCTTCCAGCCCTTGCGCATCAACGGGCCCTTCAACCGATAGGGGCCATAGACGCGGCGGTGGAAGGTGAACCCCTTCAAGCACATCCGCGGATTGTGCGCAAAGGTCCCGCGGTTGCCGTAGAGGTCTTCATAGGTCTGATGGTCGTAATTCTGTTCGACCCGCATCACGACGCCGTTGCGGACGAAGGCCCGCACGCGGCAGGCGTGCGTGTCATTCGGAGAGCAGACCCACGTAAAGGACGAATCGTAGCGATACTGGTCATGATAGACCCGTTCCCAGGACCGATCCGGATAGTCTCCCAACGGGTTCCCGACTTCGATGACCGGCTGGAGCGCGGTCAATGCCAGCACGTTGTCCGCCACTGCGACGGCGGCGACCGTTCCCGCCGTGACTTTTAAGAACTGCCTCCGTGATAAAAACATGGGTCACACCTCCTACCAGTTGAGGGTTTCTCTCAAGCCCACGGAATGTTTCTAAACTCTATACAGGATGAACTTTGCCCCTCTTACCTCTTGAGAATCTGACGCAATGTCATGAATATGCTGCCATCTCAGCCGTTGGCAGGTACTCTAGCCCTGTCACATGATCGTTTCATGAAAGGACCATGAAGATTTCTTCATTATGCTGAAGTGTATTGGCATTGATGTGCGCGGTGTGCGATCGCACGTTGCCTGCATTACACAGGAACGCTTCTCCTGAAATCGGGCACGCCTGCGCCTGTACGGGAAGCATGAAGGGCAGAAGGGCGCAGCCATGCTTGCAGTGTAGGATTCATGAATACTGTGGGTCAGGACGGGTTTTCTCGGCTTGAAGACAGGAAGACCTGCGGCTCGTTCAGAACCGCGGGTCCTACGTGGCAGTGATCTCACGCGAAGCCGCTACCGCTCTGTGTTCTTCTCTTGGAATCGTCGCAGGCGACAACAGCACTCGCCGGTTATAAGAACTTGCTCGGAAACTGTTTCACCAACGCCTCTGTCAACGTATCTGCAATGACGTAGACGTGTTCTCGCATCATCTTCCAGGTTTCATCTAGATGCGCATAATCTTTTTTCTTGTACTGGTTGATTTGGAGCACATGGTGGGCTCCATGCGCCGCAATCAGCCCCTGCATGGTGTCTTTCTTCAGATAGGGATTGATTCCGCTGAAGAATACGCCGAACTCATCAGCATTCGACGCCAAGCGGGCAAGCGCAGCATCCTGCTTACTCTTATTCTCCGCAACGGTGGCCTCCGAGTATTCTCTAACCGCGCCAATGTTGAGGTCCAGTAGGCTCAAGAATTTTTTCGACACGGCTTCACCGTAAAACGGCTCAATGGTGCTCGCAATCTGTTTCGTATTGGCATCGACTTCCTTCTTGACGGCATCGCGCTCTGTCAGACTGCTCGTCGCGCTATTCAATACGGCGTGCTGCACCCAATAGATGTGCCCAAGCCAGAGATCGCGAAAGTCCTTTTTCATTTCGGCCACACGGGCTGGATTCGCATCACCGGCTGCACGCGATTCGTAATCACAGCCCACCAAACCAGCGAGCGCGAGTACCAATACTGGCGTAGATTGAAATATCTTGTTCATAACACCCTCCATCCAAACTGATCCCAAGTCACAGATGAATCCCGGATGTTCAAAATCCCCGAGAATGATTTCGGTATCCTGTGAGGCACAGTACGACTATAGCAGTCGTACATGAAGGAATCGTGAACGGATCATGAGAAAATCTTCATCATCCGAAGCATTTTGGCATAGGCACGCGGTATGCGATCCACCTTGCGGCATACATGAAAGCCATTGATATCAGAGGAGAGTAAAAGATGGAAAGGAATTCAGAGACTTGACAAGCTAGACAGGAATGGTTGGACGAGAGAGCACCGGCAATCTCAGGGTAAAGACCGAGCCCTTGTCGACTTGGCTTGTAACCGAAATTGTTCCGCCGTGGGCCTCCGCGATTTCCTTCACGATAGGCAGCCCAAGTCCCGTACCACCGGCATCCTTCGCCCTTGCCCAATCGGTCCGATAAAATCGCTCGAAGAGATGAGGAAGATGCTCGGGTTCGATGCCATGTCCGGTATCCTCAACAGCCACAGCAACCCCATCTCCGACCGCCTGCAAACGGACAGTGACGGCTCCACCCGATGGCGTGTAGTGCAGCGCGTTGTCGAGCAGATTGATCAGCGCTTGCTTGAGCCACTGTGCATCGCCGAGGACGGGTGGGACCGATTGAGATTCAAACGACAAGCTGATTCGGCGGTCATCGGCAAGGAGGGTCAGTTCATCCAGCATATCTTGAATCATGGGTTCCAGGGCGAGTGGCACGAGGTGAACCGGAGGCTTGCCGCTCGTGAAATTCGCGAGGGTCAACAGGGAACGAGTCAGGGCAATGAGCCGTCCCACCTGCTCTAGATTGTTGATGAGGGCTTCGCGATATTCCTCCGTGGTCCTGGCTTTCATGAGGGCGACATCCAGGTTGCCCTGCAGGATGGTCAAGGGAGTTTTCATTTCGTGGGCGGCAATGTCGCAAAATCTCCGCTGAGTTTCACCACTCCGTTGGAACCGGTCCATTACGGAATTGAACGCCTGGGTGAGTCGACGGAATTCCTGGTAGGGCGAATCCAGAGTTAATCGTTTCCCCAGGTCGGCTTCCGACATCGTTTCTGCGCCGGTACTCAACACCTCGATCGGAGTCATCACTTTCTTGGCCAGCCACCCACTGCCTATCCAGGCAACGAAAAGGATGGTCCCGGATCCAAGGGTCAGTAGGATCACGAGACCAATAAGTGTCTCTCGGTAGAGGAGCAGTGATGCCTCGGCCTGCAGAACGTGCCGTACCGGGCCCTGCCGGGGAATCGGAACGAATAGCTGTCGTACAGACCACCTGCCGTCCAATGTTTCAGCGGTTTTATACAGGCTGTTCCCACGACGGACTTGTTCGAAGACGTGATCGGGAACCGGCGTCTGTGCCACTGCGTTGGGACTATTCCAGACCAGTCGGCCATCCGGGGAGAAGATCCGAAGAGAATGGGTAACCTCGCGCTCTTCATTTTTATCTCGAATCAACTCGGCTGCACGCGTATATTCCTCACTGGAACTCTCGACAATGTTGGGGTGTTGCTCAACGATCTTGGCCATCGTCTCCGCCAACCCGAACAGCCGGCCATCCACAAAGCGGCGCAACAAGGCATCGCCTCCGGCGTAGGTCAGGACAGAAAAGACAAGGAGAAGCGCTGCAATCAAGATGAGCGCAGACTGGCGGATCAAACTATGCAGGGACTTCATGTGACCGATTCCGCCTCTTCCAACATGTACCCGGCGCCGCGTACCGTGGCGATCAGCTGGGGTGAAAAATCCCGGTCGATCTTCGCGCGCAGAGCCCGAATATGGGCGTCCACGATGTTCGTCATGGGGTCATAACTGATGTCCCACACGTGTTCGATGATGGCCGTTCGCGTCAATACCCGATTCTTGTTTCGTAAGAGGAACTCAAGCAGGGCATATTCTTTATTCGTCAGTGAGATTTCTTGCCCCGCCCGCCAGACGCGGTGAGAAGTCGGATCCAATTCTAGATCGGCTGCTTTGAGACGGATTAATTGTTGTGGTCCTCCTCGGCGCAGCAAAGCCCTGATTCGAGCCAGCATTTCTGCGAACGCGAACGGCTTCGGCAGAAACTGATCCGCGCCGGTATCGAAACCTGAGATTTTGGCCTCCAATGTGTTGCGCGCGGTCAACAGCAATACCGGAGTCATGTTTCCCTTGGTCCGGACATGGCGGCAGAGCGTGAGACCATCGAGCTTAGGTAGCATGATATCGAGGATCAACAGATCGTAAGGATTTGCCAAGGCCAAGGCCAGCCCTTCTTCGCCATCGGCCGCGAAGTCCACGGCATACTGTTCTTCTTTCAACCCTTTGCGGATGAACTGAGCGAGGTTCAGATCGTCTTCAACCAGCAGTATTCGCATGGGACCCCTTATTCCTATCTAGCGCACTCCTTGACCCCCGCCATTATGACAGCTCTTAATTGGCCGGTCACTCCTGCGCAAGCGTGAGCGAGCCAGGCAAGACGTGCGCGTTCCGCGAGCAGTGGGCGACCAGACTTGCCCATCCTACTCTTCTGAACTTGCCTGCACCCCCTTCAGGGAGGGCAGCCTGCGCGATTTCCCGCTGTGCGTAACTTTCTCATCCGCCTACCCACTGACACGCCGAGATGTGCCAGCAGCCCAAGCTAGGGGAGTACGCGACCGCGCGTTGCGCGAGCACAGGAGATCAACAGGCTCCATTCCCTCCACCTCATTTCAGGGGAGTGGCCGAGGCTGCCCTTTACTGCGCGCGACTTTCTCACCCACCCAACCCCGAGCGCGTTGAGACACGCTCTTGTCCCAGGCGAGCACATTCTTATCGTGCGTGTTCTGCGAGCAAGAAGGGCCCCTGGCCACTCCCCTACTCTCTTGTTTGACTTCGCCTTCTCTGCCCTCCTAGAATCTCGCCATGGCTTTGTCCTTCGTTCACCTCCATCTCCATACCCAATTCAGTCTCCTGGACGGCGCAAATCAAATCGAGCCGCTGGTCCAGCAGATTAAATCGTTCGGCCAACCGGCTGTGGCCATGACCGACCATGGCAACATGTTCGGGGCCATCGAGTTCTACCGCAAAGCCAAAGAGGCAGGTATCAAGCCCATCATCGGCTGCGAAGCCTACATGGCGCCTGGCAGTCGTTTAGCTGCCAAAGACAGCGGCCTCGCCAACAACGACTATTATCACCTGATCCTCCTGGCTCGAAATCTGACCGGTTATCAGAATCTGATCAAGCTTGTTAGTAAAGCGTATCTTGAAGGATTCTACTATAAGCCTCGGATGGATAAGGAAATTCTGAAAGAGCATCATGAGGGACTGATTGCCCTGTCCGGCTGCTTGAGCGGCGAGATCCCGTACCTCATCGGCCAGAAGGACATGGCTGGCGCCATGGCTGTGGCTGGAGAGTTTCAGGAAATCTTCGGGAAGGAACACTTCTACCTTGAAGTGCAGGCGAATGGGTTGGACCACCAGCGAGTGGCGAATAGCGGCCTGCTCGAGATCGCCAAGAAGATGGACATTCCACTGGCCGGCACCAACGATTGCCACTACCTCAAGAAAGAAGACTTCCGACCGCACGAACTGATGCTCTGCCTCCAAACCGGCAAGACCATCAGCGACCCGAATCGCATGAAGTTCGACACGGATCAGCTCTATGTGAAATCGACGGAAGAAGTCTCGGCAGCCTTTATCGAGTTCCCCAATGCCGTCGCCAATACTTGCCGGATTGCGGACAACTGTGATCTTCATCTGGCCCTGAACAAGACGCATCTTCCGCAATACAAAGTACCGGAAAGCTTTACGCGGGAAACCTATCTGGAGCGCTTGGCGCTGGAGGGATTGGTGGCGAGGCTAAAAGAACGGCCCAGCCAGATCCTGCCGGCTGCCTATGAGCTGCGCCTGCGTGAAGAGCTGACGATCATCTGCTCGATGGGGTTCGCCGGCTACTTCCTCATCGTGTGGGACATCATTAAGTTTGCCCGGTCACGGAATATTCCAGTCGGACCGGGCCGAGGCTCCGCTGCCGGGAGTCTCGTCGCTTATGCGCTGCGTATCACGGACCTCGATCCCCTCGTCTATACGCTCTTGTTCGAACGGTTCCTGAATCCCGAGCGCGTGTCCCTCCCCGATATCGACATGGACTTCTGCATGGAACGCCGGGGCGAGGTCATCAACTATGTGGTCGACAAGTACGGCAAGGACCATGTGGCCCAGATCATTACGTTCGGGACGCTCGGGGCGAAAGCCGCGATCCGGGATGTGGGCCGTGTGCTGGAAATTCCCTATGCCGAAGTCGATCGCGTGGCCAAGCTCGTACCCAATCAGCTCAATATCACGCTCCAGCAGGCACTCGATCAAGAACCGAAACTGCGTGATCTCGTCGAGACCGATACGCGCGTGAAAGAACTGATGGGCATCGCCCGCTCCCTTGAAGGGCTGGCCCGCCATGCCTCGACCCACGCCGCCGGTGTGGTGATTTCAGAAGGGCCGCTCACGGACCACGTACCGCTCTACAAAGGAGCCAACGACGAAATCGTCACCCAATATTCGATGGGAGACGTCGAAAAGATCGGCCTCGTCAAATTCGATTTCCTGGGCCTCAAAACCCTCACAATGATCAAACGCGCCGAGAATCTGATCAATGAGCGGCATCCCGGCAATCCCCCGTTGGTCATGGAGCAGGTGCCGTTCGACGACCCTAAGACCTTTGCTCTTCTCTCCTCGGGAAAGACGATCGGACTTTTCCAGCTAGAAAGTTCCGGCATGCGCGACCTCCTGACCGGCCTGAAACCGGACCGCTTCGAGGACATCATCGCCATCATCGCGCTCTATCGCCCTGGCCCGATGGATCTGATTCCCGACTTCATCAAGCGCAAGCAGGGCAAGATCCCGATCGTGTACGAAGTGCCTGAACTCGAACCGATCCTGAAGGACACCTACGGGGTCATCGTCTATCAGGAACAGGTGATGGCGATTGCCAACAAGGTGGCGGGCTTCTCGCTCGGCCAAGCCGATATTCTCCGGCGCGCGATGGGCAAGAAGAAGCCGGAGGAAATGGAGAAGCTGCGCGCGCAGTTCCTGGCCGGCGCCAAGACCAACAAGATCCCCGATAAAAAAGCGGACAAGCTCTACGAACTGATCCAGAAGTTTGCCGGCTACGGGTTCAACAAGTCGCACGCCGCGGCCTATGCCGTCGTCTGCTACCAGACCGGCTATCTGAAGGCGCACTATCCGACGGAGTTTATGGCAGCCCTGATGACCACCGACATGGGCAACGCCGACAAGATCGTCGGCTACTTTACGGAATGCCGCGACCTCAACATCAAAGTCCTGCCTCCAGACGTGAACGAAAGCCATAAGAACTTTACCGTGGTGGATCACGCCATCCGGTTTGGCCTGGCCGCCATCAAGAATGTCGGCGAAGGCGCCGTCGAATCGATCATCGAGATTCGAAATGAAACCGGCCCCTTCAAGTCTTTCTTTGAGTTCTGCTGCCGCGTCGATCTCCACAAAGTGAACAAGCGCATGCTCGAAGGGCTGATCAAGACCGGCGCGTTCGACTCAACCGGCGCGAAACGTTCTCAACTGGCCGCGGTTCTGGATCAAGCCGTCGAAAACGGGGCGGCAGCACAGCGCGAACGGGATCTGGGGCAGACCAATATTTTTGGCGACGAGCTGCACGGACAAGACTCGGCGGAACATCCGGTCATGCCGCTGCCCAACATACCTGAATGGGACCAAAGCGAGCGGTTGAAGCAGGAACGGGAGCTGACCGGCTTCTATATCTCCTCCCATCCGCTGGCACGCTATGAGGCCACCATCCAGGCGCTTGCCACGGCCTCGACCATCGGCCTGCAGGAATTGTCTGACGGTCGGGAAGTGAAACTCTGCGGAATTATTACGACCGTCAAAAGCATGCTGACCAAGAAAGGCGACCGGATGGCCTATCTCTCACTGGAAGACCTCCAGGGTGTGGTCGAGATCATCGTCTTTCCAGATCTCTACAAAAACGCCGCCGACTTGGTTGTACCGGAACGCCTCGTGCGCATCACAGGCACAGTGGACCGGGGGGATAAAGGCACGAAGATTCGAGGAAGCAAGATCGAGCCGCTGACCGAGGTGCAAGCGCAGGCGATCAAACGGGTCCGCATTCGACTAACAGATCGCCCCGGCGTGACAGAACAGTTACCGCGCCTCCGTGAGGTCTTTCTGCGTCACCCAGGAGCCACGACCGTCTCGCTCACGTTGCGCATGGATTCAGCGATGGAAGCCGAGACCGCCCCCCTCCCCCACCTGACCGTCAGCCCGAGCGAACGATTTGTGGCGGATGTTGAAGAAGTGCTAGGCAAAGGGGCCATTTTTCTGCTATCGTAACCCCACTTCAGGGAAGGGTCTCTGTATTCCCTCCCCCCATATATCGATATTCGTATCGGCACTATGCGCGATTATCTTGAGTTTGAAAAACCGATCCGCGAGATCGAAGAAAAGATCGAAAAACTCGCGACCGTTCCTGCCGGGGAATCGGCCCCCCAGGACGAGATCCGCAAGCTACGGATGAAGCTGGCCCAGGTCGAAGACACGCTGTACCGAAAACTGACTCCTTGGCAGCGTACACAACTCGCCCGGCATCCCCAACGGCCCAGCACCCTCGATTACATCAGCTATCTATTTAGAGATTTTTTTGAGTTCCATGGGGACCGCTCGTTCGGCGACGATCGTGCCATCGTCGGAGGCTTTGCACGATTCAACGACCGATCGATCATGGTCATCGGCCATCAAAAAGGAAAGACTCTTAAAGAGCGGATGCAACGAAACTTTGGGATGCCGAATCCAGAAGGCTATCGAAAAGCCCTGCGTCTCATGCGGATGGCTGAGAAGTTTGGACGCCCGATCGTGACTTTTATCGATACGCCTGGCGCCTATCCCGGCATCGGCGCAGAAGAGCGTGGCCAGGCTGAAGCCATTGCCCGCAATCTGTTTGTGATGTCCCGGCTCGCCGTCCCGATTATCTCCATTGTCATCGGTGAAGGCGGCAGCGGAGGGGCGCTCGCATTGGGCGTCTCAGATCGCGTCCTCATGTTGGAGCATGGAATCTATTCGGTGATTTCGCCGGAAGGCTGCGCCGCTATCCTGTGGGACGATCCGGCAAAAGTTCCTGATGCGGCCGCCGCCCTGAAGATGACGGCGAAAGATCTGGTCGACCTCCATATCGTGGACGAAGTGATTCCCGAACCGCTAGGCGGCGCCCATCGAGACCTCAATGCCATCACCGATCGAGTCGCCAAATCCCTCAGCAACCAACTCTCCCAGCTCACCGACCTTTCCATTCCTCAATTGCTAGCCCAACGCGATCAGAAATACCGATCCATCGGAGCCGTCAACGGACTGGTCGTCACTCCCCAATAGATTTCTCCTTGCGTGTGAAACGTCGTTCGTGAAGCGTGAAGCGCAGGACAGGTAGGATTTACACGGCAGGCCAATCCGAAGGCTGAAGGTCGAAACGCTGAAATGTTCGGACCTTGGATCTTGGCGAACGGAAGAACCCTTCCAGCACTTCCGCCCTCCGAGAATCTCAATCGGTACGTTGAGGATCTGAACGATGCGAGACGCCGCTGGCGGATTTTTTCAGCATCCTGCTATTTCATCCGGAGGGCGCCGGAAGTTCGGTCTACGCTAATGGTGATCGCTCCATCTAATACTTGTAAGAGCAGATCACCGGCCAGTTGTCGCCGCCAGCCATGAAGGATGGGCACATTGAGGGCTGTCCGATTCTGCTTCGCTTCCACCAGTGCTTGTAGATCTGCACTGGTGGCGAGGATGGTGGGAGCAATCCCCTCCTCTGCGGCGCGGGCCTTCAGCACAGCTTGCAGGAGTTCGACGATGCCGGTCGACTCAGGGTCCGGTTTCCGTTCTGAGGGAACTTCCGGCCATGCCGACGATGGAAGCGCCAGTGCCGAGGTAATAATAGACAGTAGTTGTCCGCCATGTCGATCGACCTCGGAGGAGTGGACGCCACGGAGACCGCGGAGATCATTGATCGATTTGGGTGGATGGCGCGCGAGTTGAACAAGCACCTCGTCTCGCATAACGCGTCCGCGCGGCACGTTCCGGCGGCGGGCTTCCGCTTCCCGCCAAGCAGCCAATTCACGAAGCACCGCTGCCCCTTTGGGTTTGAGCGTGTCCCATCCCCGAATTCGTTGGTAGCGTTCCTGCGGCTCTCGACTTTTTTCTCCCACTGCCGCTTCAAGTCGCGCGAATTCCTCACTGACCCACTCCGAACGACCGAGCATGCTTAGGCGATCCTGTAAATGGGTATGGATCGACAGGAGAAATTCGACATCTTCCAAGGCGTACGCGATCTGGTCATCCGAAAGCGGCCGCGCACTCCAGTTGGTAAAGGTATGGGCTTTCGCCAACTTTGTGCCGTGGAGTCGCTGAACCAAGTTCGCGTACGCGACTTGGGCGCCATACCCGACCATGGCAGCGGCGATCTGAGTATCGAAAAACGGTTTCGGGATCTGTCCTGCATGTATGGCAAACAGATCGAGGTCTTGCCGCCCGGCGTGGACAATTTTCTCAATCTTGGCATCACAGATGAGTTCCCAGAAGACATCGAGCGATCCGCCGGCCTGCACGGCAGGAAAGTCGATAACGGCGGTGGTGGCGGCGGTGGCGACTTGGATCAATTCGAGCCGTGGAATAAAGGTGTCTTCTCCGACGAATTCTGTATCCAACGCCAGCCGCGGACTCTGTCGCAACGTTCGACAGAGGGATTCAAGCGTAGGCTGGTCGGTCACATACGGCAGAGGTGGATTGAGTCTCATCTGTATCTCATTCTGTTGGACGGTAGGTGGCGTCTGGTGATCGCGGAGGCTCAACATTGCTGAGGCTCAAGTATTCCTTCAGGAATTGATAGGCCTCCAACATGCGGCGCAATTCCGGTTCGGCGCTGCGATCACCGTTATTCGAATCAGGATGGAGTTGCTTGGCTTTGTGACGAAATGAGGCTGTGACATCGGCGAGCGAACTGCCGAACTCTACGCCCATCGCGGCATACGCGTCCATCGCGTTGTTGATGCCGCTCGATCCTTGTGAGAGGTCGCCGTCTCCCCCACCGGCGGCTTTCAACATATCGGCGAGGCTGATTTTCTTGCGCCGGCGCCGGGGGCGCTCTCGAATCTCGCTGTCGAAATCGTCCCATCGGTCTTCGACAAACTCAAGACGGGATTCCAAGCGCATGGCGCCGGAGAGATCACGGATCTCCGCTATCTCCTCTTCAATCTGGACCAGCGACTTGATGACTTCCTCCAGCCCCTGCTCCACACGAAAGAAACTGTCGACCCGCTCCTGCATCATCGTATCGACGGCAAGTTCCAAACTCTCTTCGGCTTTGGGGCGCAACGAATCGATGCGCCGTCTCATCCCGTTCTGAAACTTGATGAATTTGCTTTGTGAAAACGGCATATGAACCAGGCTCTCTCCCAGGACGCGCATTGTAGCACAGCCTGGCCGCATGCCAGAAGGGTGGTGGAAACTGCTGGATCCATTTGGGTTGAATAGTCAACGTGACGCGAAGTCGTCGCTGAGTTTGGTACGGCGTCGGGCCACGCCCGTTTCACGTGCGGCTGCCGCCACAGCTTTTGCCACGCGCGGGACGACTTCCTTGTCGAATACGCTCGGAATAATGTAGTCCTCACCGAGAGCCGCAGGGGGAATGGTCTCAGCCAGGGCCTTGGCCGCGGCCAGTTTCATCGCCTCGTTGATATCGCGGGCCTGCACGTCCAGCGCGCCTCGAAAGATGCCGGGAAAGGCGAGCGCGTTGTTGATTTGATTCGGATAGTCTGAACGCCCAGTCGCAAAGATCCGACAGTGGGAGGCGGCCAATTCACGAGGGACTTCAGGGTCGGGATTGGCCATGGCAAAAACTATGCGATCAGCCGCCATCAGATCCAGATCTTCCGCCGTGAGGATATTGCCGACGGATAACCCAATGAAGACATCAGCTCCCTTGAGCGCGTCTTGGAGTGTCCCTTGTGGACGGTCTGGAGTCATGCAGGAGGTGAGATCCATTCGACAGGCCCGCAGCTGCTGGCCATCACCTCGTAAGACGATACCGCGCGGCTCGCATCCGATCAGATGAGAGAGGCCGGCGGCGAGCAGCATCCTGCAGCAGGCGGTTCCAGCTGCGCCGAGACCATTGACGACCACACGAATGTCCTCCATCCGTTTCCCGGTAACAGTAAGTGCATTGGTCAAGGCAGCGAGGATGACCACAGCCGTGCCATGCTGATCGTCATGCATGACCGGAATATCCAGGGTACTTTTTAAACGGCGTTCGATTTCGAAACAACGCGGCGAACTGATATCTTCCAAATTGATGGCGCCGAATCCCGGAGCAATGGCCTGAACCGTGCGAACGATTTCGTCAGGGTCTTGCGTACTGAGACAGATCGGCCATGCATCGATTCCCGCTAATTCTTTGAACAGCATGGCTTTGCCTTCCATTACAGGCAACGCGGCTTCCGGACCAAGATTGCCGAGACCCAACACCGCAGATCCGTCGGTGACGACGGCGACCGTATTGCCCTTACCGGTAAAGGCATAGGCTTTGGTTTTATCCTTCGCGATCGCTTGCGAAACCCGACCGACTCCCGGCGTATAGACCATCGATAATACGTTTCTTGTCGTGATGGGGAACTTGCTTTGGACGTGAATCTTTCCACCGAGATGCAGAAGAAAAATCCGGTCGGAAGCCGAGAGTACCTTCACATCTGGCAGCGCTCTGATCCGTGCGAGCACCTGTTCTCCATGCGCTTCGCTCCGAACGTCGAATGTCACGTCTGGCACCATATAGTCGGCCGTTGCAGAAACAATATCCACTGCGCCCAAGTTGGCGCCTTCCTCGGCCAGGACTGCTGCCACCTTTGCGAACATGCCAGGTGTGTTGGCAAGTTGGAGTCGTACAGTCAGGCGGTAGTTGGAATAGGGGCCAATCTCACTCATGGCTGCTCCATTATTTCATTAAAGACTACCACAGAGCAGGTCACGGAACAGACCTGATTATGCATTATGAATCTATTCCGGCAGGAGAAGACGAAAAATGAACGGTTGACAGTAGGATATTATTTTGGCTAGCGTACCATCCGTTCGTGCTACTTGTGCAGGCAACGCCATACCAAATGAGGAGGACACATTATAAAGAGCATGTTGTTGGCAGTCATGGCAGTGGCAGTAACGTTCAGCGCTCCTTCCTTCGCCGGTGACGAGAAGAAAGACAAGAAAGACGAAAAGGGCAAGTAAACCCGACTGAAATCGTTTGTCCGATCAGACAAACTGTGCCTAAACGATTCTGAAGAGGCCTGTGATTTCACGATCGCAGGCCTCTTGCCTTGTTCGCGCATTGACCCCTCTCCGGCCTCGATGCTACCGTGGGCCATGCACAACTCCTCAGACGCAGCAAGACGTAATCGCCTCATCCACGAAACCAGCCCCTATCTCCTCCAACATGCCTCGAACCCGGTCGACTGGCACCCCTGGGGGCCGGAAGCTTTGCAGGCAGCAAAAGCTCAGAATCGCCCCATACTCCTCTCGATCGGCTACTCCGCCTGTCACTGGTGTCATGTGATGGAGCGGGAGTCGTTTGAAAACGAGGCCATTGCGTCGCTCATGAACCGGCACTTTGTCTGTATCAAAGTCGATCGGGAAGAGCGCCCTGATCTGGACGAGATCTATATGCAGGCCACAGTCACCCTCAATCATGGGCAAGGTGGATGGCCAATGACGGTCTTCCTCACGCCGGATCAGGAACCATTCTTTGCCGGCACATATTTTCCCCCTGACGATCGATGGGGCCGTCCCGGATTCCCCAGCCTCCTCAAGAAAATTGCCGATGCGTGGGAAACAGATTCCGCCGGACTCACGAGCCAAGCGCGTCAATTGACCGAACGGTTAAAGAACGAACTCAAAACAGTATCCCCCGCTTCAGTCAGTGCCTCCGTGCTTGATGAGGCAGTGATCCAGTTCCGCGAGAATTTCGATGAGCGATACGGCGGATTCGGTAGCGCGCCGAAATTTCCCCCGTCCGCAGGACTCTCGTTGCTCCTCCGTTGTTACCGTCGAACTGGAGAGAGTCGAACCTTGCAGATGGTCACCAGCACGCTCGATGCCATGGCGGACGGAGGGATCTACGATCATATCGGTGGAGGGTTCGCCCGATACTCGACCGACGAACGTTGGCTAGTGCCCCATTTTGAAAAGATGCTCTGCGACAATGCCCTCTTGGCCCGGACCTACCTGGAAGCCTATCAGGTGACCAAGCAGGCCTCCTATCGCCAAGTCACAACGGAAGTGATCGACTATATTCTCCGGGAGATGACCGACCCAGCCGGAGGATTTTATTCCGCCACCGATGCGGACTCGGAAGGGGTCGAAGGAAAGTTTTTCGTCTGGACGCCGTCGGAGGTCCAGTCCGTGCTGCAGAGCGCCGAAGATACCCGCCGGTTCTGTGCCTGCTACGATATTACCGACCCAGGAAATTGGGAGCATCGGAGTATCCCGAATCGACTGCGTCCCATCGAGACCGTGGTCAAGGAATTGAATCTCACCACCGATGAACTGTACGAAACGATCTCTCGTGTGCGTCCCCTCCTTTATCGCGCCCGCCAAGAGCGAATTCCACCCGGACTCGACGACAAGATCATCACGGCTTGGAACGGCATGATGATTTCGGCAATGGCCGAGGCAGGCCGTGCCTTAGGAGTCAGCCGCTACATCGACGGGGCCATGAAGGCCGCAGACTTCCTCTTACTGGTGCATCGAACTGCCGATGGGACCTTGTTCCGTACCTCGCGGCAGGGCCGAGCCCATCGCGACGGGGGATTGGAGGATTATGCCTATCTGGCAGAAGGGTTGATCGACCTCTATGAAGCCTGTGGACAGGAACGATATCTCGCGACCGCGCTTCAATTGGGAGAGCGGATGGTGGATTCGTTCCAGGACAAGGATCAGGGAGGGTTCTATACAACCGCGACGGCACACGAAACGCTGATTATGCGAGCGCGTGAAGGAGCTGATGGTGCAATTCCCAGTGGGAACGCCGTGGCGGTCTCAGCCCTTGCCAGGCTCTCCTTCCATTACGATCGCCAAGACCTGCGCGAGGCGGCAATCGGCGGGATTCGCGCCTATGGCCGTCAAATAGCCCGGTATCCGAGAGCCTTTGCCAAGACGCTTGCAGCGGTCGATCTGTTAGCGGAAGGGCCGATTGAATTGGCTTTTGTCGGAGCGCCCAATGATCCTGGGTTGGAGGCGCTGCAACTCGCCGCGCGCGAGGTGTTCTTACCTCATCGTGTGATTGCCTCTACCGATGGAACTGGCACGACGTCCGGTCATCCCCTGTTGGCCGGCAAGGGGTTGGTAGGAGGGAAAGCGGCACTCTATATCTGTCGAAAATTTTCTTGTCAGCGGCCCCTCACCGATCCATCGGAGGTCACCGAGTCGCTGTTATCGACGTCGCCTCGAATGGATCAGACGACCCAACAAACACTCTTGCAAGGACAGACGCTCCCTGGGTGGGCCAGTCCCGAGGGGACAGCCAGGTATGTTGCGCGTATCGTGAGTCAGTCACGCCACGACAGCCACATGGAACGTGGGTATGGTCGATTCGGCAACAGGGGGTTGACGACGTCCAGATTGGGGTTCGGTACCTATCGCGTCGATACGAGAGAGCCGGAGCATCGAGACGCACTCAAGAAGGCCTTGCGAGAAGGTGTGAATCTCATCGACACGTCGACGAATTATATGGACGGAGACAGTGAACGTCTGGTCGGCTCCGTTTTACGCGAGTTGATCAAGGGCGATGAGCTAGCTCGTGAAGAGGTGATCGTCGTATCGAAGATCGGCTATGTGCAGGGACTTAACTTGAAACAGGCGGAGGTACGAGAACAGGCCGGGCGCCCCTATCCCGACATGGTCAAATACGGTGAGGGCATCTGGCATTGTATTCACCCGGAGTACCTGGCCGATCAACTCACATTGTCGTTGGATCGGCTTGGATTGGCCACCCTCGATGTCTGTTTGCTGCACAATCCAGAATACTTTCTGTCCGAGGCCGCGCATCATGCTGGTGGAGATCTCGTGGCGGCTCGGGAGGCCTTTTATCGCCGGATTGAACAGGCATTTACGTTTTTCGAATCGCACGTGGCGGCAGGACGAATTCGTTACTATGGCGTGTCGTCGAATACGGTCACGGCGGATCCATCGGATGCCGAGGCAGCCTCGCTCTCTCGGATGTGCGATGCTGCCATTGCTGCCGCTGCCTCACGAGGAATAGACCGCCACCACTTCGCGGTGCTGCAGTGCCCCATGAATCTGTATGAGGCAGGCGCGCTGATGACGCCCAATACCGGCATGGATCAGCATGAGACGGTGCTGGAGGTGGCGCAACGAGAAGGGATCGCGGTGCTGGTTAATCGTCCGCTCAATGCCATGCCGACGAAAAAGAGCGGCGTGGTTCGATTGGCGGATTTTCCGATCGAAGGCGATCCGGTGGACTTCGACCGCCAATGCCGGACGGTCGCGAGGCTTGAAGAAGAGTATCGTAAGGCCATTGCCCCGGCCCTTCAACATAATGGTCAAGGGATGGCCCCGGCTGACTTCTTCACCTGGGCCGTTGAATTGCCGCGAGTGAGGCCTCAGATCCAAGGCCTGGAACATTGGGAACAGATCGAGCATCAAATGATTGCGCCGCATGTCAATCAAGTCATGCAGGCGCTTTCACGGCATCTGACAGGAACGGCCGCCGAGCAGTGGGAGGCCTGGCGCGATCGCTATGTACCGCAGTTACTCATCCTGTTAGGCGGGCTTCGTAGAGAGGCCACTGAACGGAGCCGTGCCAAAACTGCCTCGGTATCGGCGATTCTCAATCCTCTGTTGCCGGAAGCCAGGCACATAGAGTCGCTGTCACGAAAGGCCTTGTGGGTGCTGGCAAGCACACCCGGTGTGACTTCTGTCTTGAATGGGATGAAGACACGGGACTATGTCAACGACTCTCTGGCTATCCTGAGATGGGAACCGGTTCCAGCCATACGACCGCTTTACGAAGCGGTGAGGTCGCGATAGGCATCTGGCAGGTGTAATATCAAAGCAGCATCGTGATCGTCTGTATGTTTCGACTTACCTGGACAATGATTATCTAGGTGCTGTTTATCGGGATAGCAGCAATCGTTCGAGATTCTCAACGATCCGCTCTGCTGCCCTGCCGTCCCATTTTGGAGGGATCGCGCCCTTTTTCCACTGCCCCGCCATCAATCGTGCCAGCGCCGGAGGAAGCTTACTTGAATCGGTCCCAATGAGTTCGTTTGTCCCAATTGTGATGGTTTCGGGACGTTCGGTGTTATCGCGCAGGGTTAAGCACGGTACGCCGAGGACGGTCGTTTCTTCGGTAATGCCACCGGAGTCGGTAATCACCCCACGGGCATGCTTCACCAAGTAATTGAACTCCAGATAGCCCAGTGGATCGACATAATTCAGCTGCGGTGTCTTGCGATCGAGATCACGCAGGTTCTTCGCCGTACGGGGATGTACCGGAAATACCACCGGTAAACCGCACGTGCCTTGGGCAATGGCATGCAACAGCCGTAGTAACTGCTGCTCCCCATCTACATTTGCCGGCCGATGCAGCGTGACTACAAAATATTTTCCTGGCTCAAGTTCGAGCGACTTCCAACAGGCTGGCGGGCGCAGGCGCGGGAGGTGCTTAAGCAGCGTGTCGATCATCGTATTGCCGACAAAGAAAATGCGATCCTCCGTGATACCAGCGCGGCGCAGATTGTCGTTGGCAGTGTCGCTGGTGGTGAAAAACCAATTCGTAATGGAGTCGGTCACCACTCGGTTGATTTCCTCCGGCATGGTCCAATCGCCTGAACGTATACCGCCCTCCACATGCGCCACCGGCATCCCCAATTTGCGGGCGACAATGGAACAGGCCATGGTCGATGTCACATCTCCGACAACCAGGCAGAGGTCGCTCTTTTGTTTCAACAGGATCTTCTCGTAGTTCACCATAATGGCGGCGGTCTGTTCAGCCTGGGTGCCGGAGCCGACTTCCAGATTGATGTCCGGATCGGGAATTCCTAACTCCTCGAAGAAGCTGCCAGACATCGCGCGATCATAATGTTGGCCTGTATGGACCAGACGGAAACGCAACGAACCACCCCGCGCCTCTGCCGCGTTCAGCGCGTCGATGATCGGCGCAATCTTCATGAAATTGGGCCGCGCCCCTGCGATCAGGTCAATCCGCTTCATGGTCTGGTCTCGATCAGCATGAATCTACAATGGATGACGCGCTGGCCCTATTCAAGGAAAACAGCGGCGATGAAGTTATGGCCGGTCTATGATTGGGGGGATACGCGGCCTGCTGGAGAAAAACTTAGCTGATTCGTTCCTATTCCACAACTGAGAAACGTTTTCCGTGAATCGTTACGTTCCATTTCGCAGAAGACTTCGCCACACCTGCAATGCCTGTTGTGCCCACGGGCTGTCCTCTTGCCCATGGCGGTTCTTCAGGTGCAGTCGTCTCGTGCTCAACGACTCGATGCGCACGGCGACATCTCGATATTGCGGCGCTTCACGGCGGAGCCATCGATAGGCCTCCAACGCTTCAGGAATACGATTGAGTGACTCTAACGTTCTCCCTAAGAGGTAGAGAATCTGCACTTGTTCTTTCGACGATGTCGAGGGTACTTGCAGCGCTCGACGAAAGGCCGCGACGGCTTCTTCCTGTTTTCCGTTCTTCTTAAGGCTGAGACCCATTTGGGCGAGGCCCTTCAGGGCGTATACGGGATCCTGTGCGGCTTGCTCAAAGTGTTCCGCTGCCTGTCTGAAAAGGCCCACATTCTTGAGCACCATTCCTCGTTCGTATGCTTCATGTCCGTCCGGTATCCCTATCGATGCTGTGGCTTCAACTGCCTGTACTCGTGCCTCCTGAATTGGGGCACGGTCTTCATTCACGGACAAGGCTCGGGTTGAGGCACGATGGTTCTCTTGCGTCAAGGATAATGCGTTGGTTTCGTCCACGTTCTTGTTTCCTGTGGGATATGAAAGTAAATGGCAATAATTTCGCAAGTCTTGGACCATTCAGGTTGGCTCGCAAACCCATTACGTTTCAACATCTTTGCATATTTTCTATGCGTGTGTGAGAGGAAAACAGCGCATACTTCGGCAGATTCGCACAAATTTGCTCTCGCTGTCTGGGTAGGAAGGTTACGGCTTAGGTTCAGGTTGAGTAAGTTGGGTCGGGTCTTCGCTGAACCTTAACCTCGACCTCAGCCTTCTTCAGAAGTTGCGGCCTGGGACTAGGGGCGGCCTGCTTGACTCGCTAGAACCCCGAACAACGAGGGCGGTTGGCATGAGTTAGAAGGTGACTTGCCGAAGATTATGGCGAAAGTGGCTGAATTATGTCTCGGTTACATAGCATTGTCCATGGCCTGCAACTTTTTGATCGTTTTACATAACTATTGGTTGTTCTTGCACGGGACCTTCTCTCCGCACTAGAATGAGTCGCTGAATGGGGTGATCGGTTCGAAATCGGTCTCGAAGACTATGAATATACGCTGGGGTATCATACTCGCCTATGTCCTGTGTGGCACCTTTCTCGTCGCCCACATCATCAACGCAGTGATTGCGGAGGCCTTGTCTGTGCCGGGAGGGCTAGTGCGGCCATCACCGGTTTCCGATCGAGAGGCTGACGTGAGTGCGACCCTGCCTGTATTGGTTGAGCGCATTCGGACGAGCGGACTTTTTCCCCTGCCAGCCGACCCTCTCGACCCTCTCGGTATGGGCACCGCAGGGTCCGGCGCGTCGCCTGCCCGTGCTCCGTTAAATCTGGCGTCGAAGCTCAAGCTGCTGGGAGTGGTGATTGGCGATCATGAGGGAGTCTCAGCCATTGTTGAAGAGCTTTCCAGTAAACGCCAACTATTTTTCCGGTTACACGACCAAATACCCGATGTGGGTGAGATCAGCGAAATTCGGCGGGACGGGATAGTCGTTCGTCAGGGCGATCAACAGGAGTTGCTTGAACTCGCCGCCTCGCAGATCGAAAAGCCCCCGTCTGCCCCCGTCACAGCGGCATCAGCTATAGTTCCGACACCTGGGCCCCCAGTGCGTACAGTGCTCGATCGGAGAGACGTTGAACAAGCAATGGGGGATGTGCCCAAGTTATTATCCCAGGCGAGAGCCGTCCCCTATTTAGTGAATGGAGCAATGAACGGGTTCCGTATGGACTTTATCGCACCCTCCAGCTTTTATGAGAAAATTGGTTTGAAATACGGGGATGTCCTCCAGCAGGTGAACGGCGTGGACATTCGTGATCCTGGTACGATGCTCACGCTCTTCCAGCAGCTCCGCAACGAGAAGACGGTGAAGCTTGATGTCCTGCGTAACAATCAGCGAACCGCGATGACGTTCGACATACGCTGAGTTCGCTAAATTCTCATCTATTGCGGCCCCCTGCTGCTTCCAACAACCTGGTTTGTTTGGTTGAACGAAACTAACCAGATGAACCAGATGCCTTGTCAGAGAGATCCGCTAGGAGTATTCTCTTAATCTCCAAAGGCTTGTAGCGTTCTCTCGACATCGATGGGCCTTCTCAGGCATGAACCATCCATTTGGTGTTCTACGATGAACGACGAACATTCCGGTCGCCCGCGGTTAGGAGCAATTCTCGAAGACAAGTTTGGCTTGTCCGAAGCCAAATTGCTTGAGGCCATTAATCTTCAAGAAACTAAGGGGGGGCATCTCGGAGAGATCTTGGTCCGACTCAGGGCGATCACCGAAGATCAACTCTTCCAGGCGCTCGCCGTTCAATTCGAACTTCCCTGGCTCCCAAATCTTGATGTGAGCCAGATCGACCATGAATGGGTCAAGAAGGTTCCGATCCACTTCGCCCGCCGCTATCAGGTGCTCCCTCTCAAGACAGAGGATGGGTCTGTGCTTGTGGCGACGACCGATCCCATGGAAACGGCTGCGTTGGACGACCTTCGACTGTTGCTCGGCCATCCGATCAAACCGGTGCTGACGAGCAGCTTGTCGCTCCTGGCCTGCCTGAATCGTGTGTATGACGAAGCGGCAAGTCCTGCAGGGGCAGAGCAAGTGATGGAGGATATCGCCGCCAGTGAGAGCCTGGAGCAAATTGCTCACGAGTTGGATGAACCGCAAGACCTCCTCGATGCCACAGACGAAGCCCCCATCATTCGGTTAGTCAATTCCGTGCTCTTCCAAGCGGTCAGGCAGCGCGCGAGCGATATTCATTTTGAATCGTTTGAACGGGGGCTAGTCGTTCGCTATCGCATCGACGGGGTGCTCTATCCCGTCTTAACACCCCCCAAGCATCTGCAGGCCAGTATTATCGCGCGTTTGAAAATCATGGCGGGACTGAACATCGCGGAGAAGCGATTGCCGCAGGATGGCCGATTTCGGATCCGGACGGCGGGGAAGGATGTCGATCTGCGTGTCTCCGTGCTGCCGACCTCGCATGGAGAACGGGTGGTCCTGCGTCTCTTGGAGAAAGAGAACCGTCTGCTGAATCTGCAAGAGATGGGTTTTTCGCAGGATCGGTTGGGAATCATTCAGCAACTGATCCAGTTGTCGCACGGCATCATTCTCGTGACCGGACCGACCGGAAGCGGAAAAACGACGACGCTCTACGCGGCGTTGACGCAGATCAATGCGCCGGACAAGAATATTATTACCGTCGAAGATCCGGTGGAGTATCAGCTGCTTGGCGTGGGCCAGATGCAGGTAAATCCCAAGATCAACCTGACGTTTGCCGCGGGGCTGCGGTCGATTCTCAGGCAAGATCCCGATGTCATCATGATCGGCGAAATCCGTGATCGTGAAACCGCCGAAATCGCCATTCATGCCTCGCTCACGGGACATTTGGTCTTTTCCACACTCCATACCAACGATGCCGCGAGCGCGGCCACCAGATTGATCGACATGGGCATCGAACCCTTTCTCGTCGCCTCCTCGGTGGTGGCCGTCTTAGCGCAACGGTTGCTGCGCCAGGTCTGCTCGGACTGCAAGCAGCCCTATCAGCCGACCGATGAAGAACTGATTCGCCTCGGTATCGTTCCACCGAGGGTGCGCCCCACATTCTTTCGTGGAGCCGGATGTCCAGCCTGTTCTCAAACAGGCTATCGAGGCCGAACAGGCATTTTTGAACTCCTCGTGCTGGACGATGAAATCCGCCGCCTCATCGGTAACAAGGCGGACTCGGCGTCGATTCGTCAAGCGGCTATGGCGAAGGGGATGGTGACGTTGAAAGATGAAGGGGCAGAGAAGGTCTTTCACGGAATCACGACGACCGAAGAATTGATGCGGATTACCCAACAGGAAGTCGAGATCTAGCCCGCATTACTCATGAACGCTTCTGCTACAATCACCGATCCGCTGCTACGACGAGCCTTCGGCCAGCGGGCTCGCCCCTCGGACCCTCAACGTACTACACGAGTACGCATCGGGTCCTCACGGCTCCGCGCGCTGGTCTCGGCCCCCCACCCATCCCTCCCCCATAATATGGGGGAGGGATGGGTGGGGGGCCGACGAACCGTCATGAATAATGAGAGCTAGCACGATGCCCGTCTATCAATATAAAGGCTATCGGAACGACGGCGGAGCCGCGACCGGCATCATCGATGCCGAGAGCCCGAAGGTTGCGCGCGTGAAATTGCGGAAGGTTGGCGTGTTTCCCACCGATATGGTGGAACAGGGTTCGGCCATAGCCGGCTCGTCTACGAGTACTTCCGGCAAATTCGCTGCTGGAATCGGGCGCTCCCCTGCCCTCAGCACGACCGACGTAGCAATGATGACCCGGCAGTTGGCGACATTGCTGGTCGCAGGACTGCCACTGGTCGAAGCGCTCGGAGTGATGGTGGATCAAACCGAAAAGAAAGCTGTGAAGAGCCTCATGGCCGATATCCGCGAAGAAATCCGTGGAGGTTCGTCCTATAGTGCGGTGCTCGAGCGCTACCCTCGCGAGTTCTCCCAGATTTATGTGCACATGGTGCGGGCCGGGGAAGCCAGCGGGGCGTTGGATCAGATCTTATTCCGCCTTGCGGAGTTTCTGGAAAAACAGTTGGCGCTCAAACACAAAGTAACCAACGCCGTTCTCTATCCTGCCCTGATGTTGATCGTCGGCGTCTCGGTGCTGTTTTTCCTCATGACCTTTGTCGTGCCGAAAATCACCGCCGTCTTTACGAGTTTGAAGCAGGCCCTCCCATGGCCCACCGTCGTACTCATGAGCATCAGTCATTTCCTTGCCGACTATTGGGCCGTGATGCTTGGTGTGATGGGTTTGATCGTATGGGCGGCGCGCCGGACGATGAAAACGGAAGCAGGGCAGCTCACGGCCGACCGATGGCTTCTGAAAGTTCCACTCATGGGTGAGGTGGCCCGTATGGTCGCCATCTCGCGGCTCACCAGCACGTTAGCCACCATGCTGGCGAGCGGTGTGCAGTTGTTGGATGCCATGGACGTCGCGAAGCGTGTGATGAATAATCGTGTGCTGGAACATGCGGTCGAGGGGGCCAGACAGAATATACGGGAAGGGGAAACGATCGCCGAACCACTGAAGCGCAGCGGAGAATTTCCCGCGCTGGTCACCCACATGATTGCGGTCGGTGAACGCAGCGGTGAAATGGAGGAAATGCTGCGTCGAATCGGACACATTTATGATGGAGAAGTAGATCGGGTCATTACACGGTTCACGTCGCTCCTTGAACCCATCATGATATTGGTCATGGGTATTTTGGTGTTCTGTATCGTGGTGGCTATTCTGTTGCCCATCTTTGAGATGGGGCAGATGGTTCGCTAGAGATAGTGATCAGTGAACGGTGATGGGTGATGAGTCTAACGGGAGGTGTTCGATGACTGGAAGAGAGCAGGTCGAGAGCGTGAGGTTGCTTTGGAGAAAGACAGATAGATACGCGAGTTCCCACTCATCACCCATCACCCATCACCCATCACCCCATATTCTCCGTCGTGAACGTGGCTTTACGTTCATCGAGATCATGGTCGTGGTGGCCATTCTTGCGATCCTCGCGGCTTTGGTCGTCCCTCGCATTATGGGGCGGACCGACGATGCCAAGCGCACAGCGGCAAAAGTTCAAATTCGAAATATCGAAGGAGCCTTACAGCTCTATAAACTCGACAATGGGGTCTATCCTTCGACTGAACAAGGATTGAAGGCCTTGGTAGAAAAACCTTCGGTCGGGGTGGTCCCAAAGAAGTGGAAAATAGGCGGATATCTTCCAAAGCTTCCGGAAGATCCCTGGGCAAACCCGTATAAGTATCTGAGTCCTAGTCCGAAAGGTGACTACGAGCTGATCTCCCTCGGAACGGATGGCGAAATGGGTGGCGAAGGGATCAATGCTGATATCACCAATTGGAACCTGGATAAGGATTAAACGATGAGGCGAGAGGCGAGAGGCACGAGGCAAGGGGCGAGGGAGACGCATCTGTTGCCTCCCCTCGCCTCGCGCCTCGCGCCTCGCGCCTGCCAGTCCATGGCAGGATTCACCATTCTGGAAATCATCATTGTGCTGTTCTTGCTCGTCGGTTTGCTGGGAATCGTTCTGCCTCGAATTTCGCTGGAAGAAAATCTTGGCTCTGTCGGCCGGCGAATGGTCGGGACCGTACGATCCCTCCAGAGCCTAGCCATGTCGACCCAAAAGACGGTCCGTCTATACATTGATATCGACCGCGGGATCTATTGGCCGATGATCCTGGATGGGAATCAAGAAAAGGTGCCGATAGACGCCGCTTGGAGCACGCCGTTGAATCTTCCAGCCGCCATTCGCTTTTCAGACGTTCTGGCTGCTCAAGAGAAAAAAGCATCCGGTCGGGTCGATCTGTCCTTCTACCCTACGGGAAGGATCGATCCGGCGACGATGCATTTGATGGATGCGCGCAACAACATTCTGGCCATTGCCATCGAACCGGTCACAGGAGCGATCCGCATGAGCGACGAACGGATTGAGCCACTCAAGCCTCTTCTAATTCTCGAACGTGTGCGGCCATTGCTCAAGACGACAGCGGCAGGCGGCTAATTACGCCAACGATGAGAAAGCTGTGTCATCGCAGCGTGTGTTTCTATGGGGAGTGAACGAGGTTTCACGTTATTGGAAGTATTGATCGCGCTCGGCATTCTCGCGCTCGCGCTGCCAATCTTATTGGGGCTTCGTAATTGGGATCTCGACCTCCATGCGAGAGCCAAAGAACTCACGACCGCCACGATCCTCGCGCAGGAAAAGTTGACTGAGACGGAATTGGGGACGCGTTTGCCCCTCGGCGAAACTGGCGGAGAGTTTCTTCCGATCCCCCTGGGATCGCAACCCACTGCCGAGATCCAGAACCGCCCATCGAATTATCGGTGGAAGCGGATTGTCTCGCCCACACCGTTGCCGACCGTGCGGGAAATCAAAATTCAGATTTTGTGGCCCCGAGGGAAAACGGATGAAATGGTCGAAGTCAGCACCTATGTCTTTTCGACAAGCCCCGAGGGATTCTGAGGGTGGGTTTACTCTGATCGAAATCCTGCTGGCGGTGTCTCTGGTCGCCATGATGGCCACCGTGGTCTTTGGATCCCTCTATGTCACCATCAGTGCGATCGATGCGGCACGAGTGAAATCAGCCGATGAGCAAATCGTTCGCAGCACTCTGCGTCTCATGATCGATGAACTATCGGTCAGCGTGGGCCACCCGATCGGGCCGTGGATGGGCATCAACGGCCAGTACGAGGGTCGGCCTGCCGATTCAGTAGCCTTTCTTACAATGGGCCAGTTTCGAGGGGCGGAATCGGCCAAAGATACTGAGTTGGTTCGTATCGTCTACACCAGAGAAGGCGATCGCCTCCTTCGATTCGTGCGAAGGAATCTCTATGGTCTGACGGACGAATCTGTCGAGCAAGTCGAGCTGGCCACCAAGGTGAAAGGATTCAACGTGCGTTATTACGACGGCAAGAGCAATCTCTGGCTAGATGAGTGGACTGGTCGTGGGAGCGAGCCTCCCAAAGCGATCTTACTTGAGCTCACGCTCCTCCAAGAGAAAGCGGAACTCCAGACCGTACGCCAATGGGTGGCGGTGGGGGCCTCATGACAGGCTGGCCTTTTGCCTGGCCTGAGACACTGAAGCTGAAAGGCCCCCTGGGGTGGGGATTAGCATCGCTGGCCTGCTTCATCGTATTTCTGTTCTTGACCTTCCCCTATGGCCCACTCCAGAATCGTCTATTGACTGAACTCAATCGGGCAAGTGGATGGGAAGTTCGTGCTGCGGATTGGTCGGTGGGCCTTCCCGCAGCCATTGAGTGGCGTGATCTCGTCCTGACTGGACCGACGATCGGAACGATTCCCGTTGAAGCCGCACGGGCGACTATTGGAGTCTTTCAGGCATTTCTAGGGCGACTGGTGATAGACTACGCCATCCAGCTACCGGGAGTGGCGCAAGCGGGAATGGGACGAGCCACGGGATCGCTGACGGCAGCCACGTGGTCCTTAGAGGGTCCTATTGCCGTCAAGGGCCGGCTTCAGGAGCTAGACCTTGCGGCAGTCCTCAAACCCTATGTGAGCCGTGGGACAGTCCAGGGAGAGTTCATGCATCGCTGGGACAATGTACAAGGTGCCCAGGCTGCCCTCAAAGGGGAAGGGACCGTGAATATTGAAATCAAGGATCTCGTTGTCGAACAGGTCGCTGTCGGCGCTTCTACGAATCCCTCGCTCGCGTTCGGCCACATCCAGGCTGCCATCGCCTGTCATGATGGCGCATGCGACGTCACGGAATTGAAGGGAGACGGTGTGGACGGATCCTTTACGGCGCAGGGGCACGTGGCGTTGCGGCAGCCGCTGCAGCAGAGCCTTCTGGATCTCACGGTCACCGTGATTCCCGGCGCTGGGTTTGCCAAAAAAGCGGCGAGCCTCTCGCTGCCGCCCTTCCAGCCAGGGACCCCCTTGACGTTCAAGCTGGTGGGACCGATTATGACCGCGAAAGTGGCGTTCTAGCGGAAAAAGACTGTTATTTGGTTTGTTTCGTTTGTTTACTTAAACAAGGCCAACTAGATGAACAAAACAAGCCAGATGAACCAGACAAACCGGGCTCGTGAAGAGGGTTGTCGATGATCGCCGAATGTGTCGGGCTCGATATCGGACAGACGGCCTTTAAGGCCGTGCGGTTTCGCCGCCGTCTGACGGGGCGTGAATCGGTGGAATACTTCCACCAACCCATTCCTTATAGCCGCCAGGAGCACTCGGAGCCTGCACATCGCACGGCCATGCTCAGGAGTTTTCTCTGGCAACATGGTTTGTATGGCGGTGGGGAAATCGTCACCGCGCTCCCCTGCCAGGATGTATTTGTCAGAACCCTTTCCTTCCCCTTTCGCGATGCTTCCAAGCTGGCACAGATCGTCCCATTCGAAATGGAAAATTTGATTCCTATGCCCTTGGAAGACGTCACCGTCGGCAGTCTGTTGCTGCCGGCGAGAGAATCCCCTGAAGGGACCACGAAAACCAATGGGTCCGATGTCCTCGTCACCGCAGCGCCTAAAACAAAGATCGCTGAGCATTTGCGGTTTATGGCTTCTGCTGATCTGAACCCCTCCGCGATCACGATTGACGGCATGGCCTTGTTTTCCGTCAGCCAGTTTCTGAAGGAGGAAGGGGCCCAAGTCCCCGGCGACATGGCGATCATCGATGTCGGGGCCTCAAAAACGACCTTATGCCTTGTGCATGAAGGACGTCCCGTGCTGCTGCGAACCGTGCAATGGGGCGGGAATCATCTCACCCTGGCGCTTGCCGTTCGCCATGCGTGCAGCTTCGCCGAAGCAGAACGGCGGAAACGGGCCATGGCCGTACAGGAAATCGATGCCTGGCTCGAACCGGTCCTCAAAGAATTGCGCGTCTCCCTCCACGCCTACGAAAGCACCGTCCATCAACGGCTGACTCATTGTTGGGTATCGGGCGGCGGCTCTAAACTGAAAGAACTAAGCGGGCATATGGCGCATCAACTTGGATTAGTCCCGGTCGGCCCGCGGCAAGGATTTGGGTCGAGCTGTCCTCGCGCGTTTTCCATTGCATTCGGATTGGCGATCCATCCCGGCATTGTCCGCCCCCGCTGGAAATCGAGGCTGGCAGGGTCGGGGCTCGCTCTGGATTTCAAGGCCGGCAGCGATGCCGCATCGGCCACAACAGATGTCTCGAAACAAGACCGACGGTTGGCCCTATGGGGCGGGCTCATCCTGATTGTTCTGGCGCTGGTAGATCTCTCCGTGCGTCTAGTGCTCAAGGATTCGACGGTCAAGGACCTCAAGCACGGACTCCAGTCGCAATACGAGCAATCATTTGGTCCAGGCGCCGGCCCGGGCGAGGAATTGGACCAAGCGCGCTATCGAGTCTCACAGCTGGAGAAAGGTCTCTCGATTGTCGACGGTACACGCTACAACGTCCTTGCCGGCCTTGCAGAACTGGTGAAACATGTGCCACCAGGCATACCATTGAAAATACGAGAACTAACGATCGACGGGAACAACATCCATCTGGAGGGAGAAACCACAACCTTCGATGCAGTCGAGAAGATCAAACAGGCCTTCGCGGCGGACGAGACCTTTCATGATGTGTCCATCAACGATACCCGTGTCGGGGCTGTGCCGAACCAAGTCGTGTTTCGTCTCACCTATATGGTGCACCGGCCATGATCCAGATGTTGAAAGAACGGTGGCAGCATTTCTCTCAACGCGAGCGCATCATTGTGGTCGGCGGTGGAGCCGTGGTTGCAGCAGCGCTTGTTTTTCTACTGGTCATCGATCCGCTCATGGCGTCGATCGACAAGCTCGATCGGCAAGCGCGACGAAAAGCGAAAGACAGCCAGGAACTGGCGCTCGTAGCGCAGGAATACGTGGTCAAGCAGGCGCGCATCGCCAAGCTCGAACAGCACATGCCCGCCCCACCGGCCCAGTTTTCGCTGCTGGCGTTCATGGAAGAAGCGACGACGACGGCGCAGATTCGCGATCGCATTGTCGGCATGCAGCCGCAGGCCCCCATTGTCGTCCAGGGCTATCAGGAAACCTCGGTCGACCTTCGGCTCGATGGCGTGTCGCTCCCCCAGCTCCTCGCACTGCTGGTGGCCATCGAACAGGCGCCCTATGACGTCCAGGTGCATCATCTGCAGATGAAACCGAAATACGACAACCCCGTCAATCTCGACGCCACTCTGAAAATCGTGACCTATGCGAAGGTCTGATGAACGCGGGATCGCCCTTCTCCTCACCCTCCTGGTTCTCACTCTCCTGGTTGCACTGATTCTTGAGTTCGACGCCGAGGCGAGGCGGGAATACCGCGACGCCGCTGCCTTCCGCGATAACTTCAAAGCGACGGTGCTCGCACGCGCGGCAGTACAGGCTGCTCGTGGCACCTTGCAGCAGGACGTCTTGAAAGACAAGAAAGCGGGCCAGTCCTTCGATGCCCTCACCGACTTGTGGGCTCTTCCCATCAGGGATTATGCCATTGGCGACGGCCTGCTGACCGCCCAGATTGAAGATGAACGAGGCAAGCTGAACCTGAATGACCTGGCAGCCGTCGGAGAGCCCATAGCCAAGAAAGCCAAAGTTCAGAGGGTCAAGCGGCTCTTCGAACTCCTGCAGATCAGTCCCGATCTGGTAGACGCGATCGTCGACTGGGTAGATAAGGACGAGACTCCGGAACCGGCCGGTGCGGAGAGCCTCTACTATCAAACGCTACGCCCGTCCTACCGGGCGGCCAACGCCCCATTGCAGACCCTCTTGGAGTTGCGCTTGATTAAAGGAATGACGCCCGACATCATCGCGAAACTCTCAAAGCTGGTGACTGTCTATCCCACAGAAGGTGAAAGCAGGGTGAACGTGAACACGGCCAATCCCCTCGTGCTGCAGGCCCTCGATTCTCGTATTACGCAAGGCATCGCCGGGGATATTGTCCAGGGACGTCCCTTCAAGACCATTCAAGAGTTGGATCGCGTGAGTAGTTTTGAGGATATTGGAAAGGAACTCCGTCAGCAAAGCCTGTATGACGTCAAGAGCGATCTATTCTTGGCCCGCATGATTGTACGCCTGAACGAAGTGACCAGGAATGTGACCGTGGTGCTCCAGCGCGATCCGAGTACTGGAACAAGCACGGTGAAGTACTACCGCGTCCTCTAACAGCTGTCATTCTGATTCCGTCCCGGCAATCGAAGAGACCTCTGTCCAGCCAGGACAACGAGTTCATCTCGCCCCCAGGTCGCACTGCCCGTAGCCAGGCAATCGGCATTGAAAGCCGCCGCCTCGGTGACGAATGTGACAGCATCCGTGACTAACCTTCCTTTGCAAGTTCGTAAACTCATCGATATCAATCATCTCTTGCGTTCTCACTGAGTGAACAATCGGGCACCATGGTGAAACTACAAGCCGAACACCCGCGGCTTCACAGCAAAACAAAAATAAAAATCATGAAGCCGGCCTCTATACGTCACCCCTCGCACAAGCAGACCGCCACGTAACAATTTTACGCAACGTTAATAATTTAACACGCTGGTAACACTTTGTTAGCAGTCTCATAACATGCCTGCCCTATATTCCTTTGGTATATAGGGCAGGCAATTCGAATCGAGGTTGCCAGGTGGCCTACAGCAAATACCAGCAAATGGTGCCAAGGAAAACATTCAGGATTGGCGTTGATCTTCGCCTCCTGAACAAGTGGTTACCGCCTAAGGCAGCTTATTATCCGTGTCGAGTTCGAACTGAGTCAACCATCCACCCCAACAAGGAGTTAGCCTCATGAATCTTATGCCTCTCTCAACACTCATGACTCTGATCCTGTGCGCAGGGCTGTCCGGGTGTGCTGCTAACACGCTTTTTCCGCCAGAAGTCATGGAAAAGGTCTCTCCGATCTTTCATTTTGAGGCGTGGCGTGACGCGGGTCCTTCGAATGAGTCAGGGAAATCCGATGCAGGGATCAAAGTCGAACTGGGAGGCCGGATCGTCCAAGCTACCAAGAACGGCAAGGGCATCGTGATTGTCGCGGAACAACTTCCCATCGTGAACCATCCCGCATATGGACCCACGGAAGATGTCAAGAAAACCGGTGACCATGAATTCGCCTTTCTCTATCCAGGAGAGATTGAAACGCTGGATCTGATGAAGGGGAACCGGTTCATCATTGTGGGAACGACCACGAGCAGACGGCCGGTCTTGGTGAACGGCATACCCAAAACCGAGCCCTTCTTAATCGCGGACTGCATCCATGTGTGGCAGACAGGCGGGGCCGAAATCGCCGAATTTAAAGAAGATGTTGGAGGAGGCCTTTCACCTCTTCCCGAAAAGACATACTGCGTCACTAAGAAGTAACAGGATTGGGCTAAAGCTATTCGAGTAGGTCACTGCTGAGGAGTGGGTGACCCACGCTACCGACAGCAACCTGAAGCGTATTTCACGAGGCCTCTCTTCGGAGGTGTTGGAGAGGGGACGAATGTCATGATGGAGGTATTCGAATGACACGACTGTGGTTCGCAACCATCGCCTGCGTTATCAGCCTTGGGTGTATTGCCCAGGCCGAAATTGCTCAAGCCGGCCTTGAGGACCTTCTCTATGAGAAAGGGCAGATCACCAAAGAAGAATGGCTCAAACTTCAAGCCGATCGTGAAAAAGCAGGACCGGCAGTACAAGGGGCGCAGGCGCCTAGTCTCTCTACGTCCGTACCAGATCCCGTCACGAATCTCGATTCGCGCTTAGGCATGGTCGAGGAGTGGAAAGCCAAGATCGAACGACTTCCTTCGCTGAGCGGTAAGTTTAACATCGGATTGAACGCTCTACAGTTCCTCTACACGCACCAGAACGCCCATGTCGCCGAGGGCAAAAGCCAAGATAACCTCTCAGTCCGACGGTCCGAGGTGCTCATGTACGGAAAAATTAATGAATACATCCCGAAATGGCACACCCTGATGGAAATGCAGAGTATCAACTTGACCAACAACACACCGGGCTGTACAGCAGGTGCTAACTGTAGCACCGCCCCTTCAGGGACTGCGGCTGCAACCACGATGTTCCGTGAAGCCTATATCGATTTTAGACCGATGCCCAGTATCGCGCCCAATCTCAACGTCATTCGGATGGGTGTGTTTCGTATGCCCTTCGGCATTTTCACAGAACAATCCGGCGGTCTCCGCGATGTGATCAGCTCACCCTACCTCAACTCAGTCGGCAGCGGCACCGTAGCTCGAAATGGATCTGGGAATAGCACCGTCGGTACGATCGACTTCATTCAAGAGCGCGACTATTTTGCCGATGTCAGAGGCACCCTGTTCCACAAGCTGGACTACGTGGTCGGGATCATGAACAACAATAACTTCCAGGCCAACGCCGTAGGAGCGAATGGCCCAAAAGTCTTCTACTCACGGACCCGTTTTATGGTGACGGACATTTCGTTTGTCAGTTTTACGGTGCTGACGGGAGAGAGCAACAATGCTGGCACCGAAATCAACGGGCGCGGGAAAGGAGCCTTTGACCGGTACGGAATCGATGCCCGCTATACGTCTCGCTACCTCCCTGGACTGATGGTGCAGGGCGAGTGGTGGCAAGGGCATGACGGAGCCAACCAAACCACGGTCGGCACCCCAGCTCAAGGAAGCTGTGATAACACCGCCCAATGCGGTGGTAACGGAGCCCCTGGTGTTCAACGGCGAACATGGTATGTCCTCGGGAAATATTTTATATCGGATGGGCCCCTGCAAAACTTTGAGCCGGTTGTGATGTATGAACAGTTCGATCCCAGCACCACGATGAGCAATGACATGTACACACGTACCATCGTGGGATTCAACTACTACTTCGAGAATCTTCCACCCAAGATCCAAAGTAAAATCTCTATCAATTACGAGTTTCGCCATCACCAGGGGACTGGCCCTGGTACTTCGGTCCCCGAGACCGATGCCTTCGCACAGAATCTCTTTCTAGCTCAATTTCAGGTCCGCTACCAGTAGTCGGCTTCTGAATCCGCATGGATTGGAGAGGAGATGGATGATGGGGAGGTGGCGCAACACATCGGAGTCGATTATAATGCGCCATCCCCTAACAGGTATGCGGAAGAACATCACCTCTCAGCCTCCCCTTGTATGAGAGAAAACTATTACCCGAGAAAGGCTAATATTGTACCGCGATGGCAGAGCGGCACTTGGCTCACAAATCTGCGCCGCGGCCGTGCCTCGATAGATCAGACACACAAAAGACCTGGATCTCATGAGCCATCTTTGGGGGGCCGACTGATAGTGCTTGTTGTTGTTTCCTTCACTCTCGCAAGCTGTATACCGCACGCTCAACTCGTCAATGAAACAGCAACGGGAGGAACAGTTCTCTACTCATACGTTGAGGAACAAGATGTACTGACCTCGCCGGGGCGAAAAGATGCACTCCTCCTTCTTGAGGAAAAGTGTCCAGCCGGTTACCGCATTGCTCGTGAGGGAGAAGTTCCTAGAGTCGACCAGGCTGTCGATAGAGCGTGGATGGGACAGTTATCCCGGGATGGGCAGGTATCCCGGGAAAGGCGCTGGGCGATCCAATTCTCATGCAAATAACCTCCTATCCTTCTGACATTGAAACGCAGCTCACGGACCGAGCCATCCCCCTGGTTCAAGAGCTGGAAAGAATACGACGGCCTGCCCATACGCCAGTTTCTTTTGCCATGTCATCGCTCACGAGGCGAAACGTCGTTACAAACAGCAGAAGGACCGTGGCTGGACTCCTGTTCGGCTTGTCTTGCCTGCTGGTGCTGACAGGCTGCGGAGCAACCAGTCAGCAGCGCGTTCTCTATCAAGCGTCAGGCATCCAGGTCGGCATCGTGACTGATTTGTCAACGAATGATCATGCCACGTCCCCCGTGAGGAACAGGCACCCGGCAGACCTCACCCCGAAAGAGATTCGCTCGCTTATCGGTTCGCTGGAAGTATCGGGGTGGAGCGGGACGATGATTGGGTTGTTTTCTACCCCTCAGCCAAAGCCGGTGTTCACCGAGGCGGAGCGTATCTTGCTGGCTGAGCCGTTCGCCGCAGCATTCCACGAAGCAACCCCACACGAACGCGTTTTCTTTGCCATCCAAAACCCGGACGCGCTGTATGAGACGGACCGCACGTCCGGGAGCCTCTTTTTTCGAGACGACTACCTGCATGTGGTCCTCACGGATCACTACGCCTTTTTACAGACTGACCCAGGAGGGGGCGAGAAGCGAGATCCGCGTGATACAAAAGGCATGACACTATCGGTAGTCGGACCAGCGCGGGCCGCCAATGTGACCGATCAGAAGCAGCCGTACTGGAATGCATTCGAAAAGGTTCATATCTCGCTCAAGCCGGTAGAGGTCCTGGCAGGACAGAGCGTGCCCCAAGGAGCACCGGACTCATCCCGTCCCTTGATCGCACTGCCCGCAACCGGCCAGCCTGCGTTGAAAGCCGACACCGCAACAACGAACGCGACAGAGTCCGTGAATGACCTTCGGTTGCAACTCCGCGAACTCACCAACGCCAATCTTGATCTGCGTGCTCAATTGAAAGACCAATCAGACACGATCGAGAAACTCAAAGCTGAATTCGAGGGACTTCGAAACGAGAAAAAACCGGGACCCATGAAGCCCTCATCAGGACCGAAACCCTCTCGCAAACAGGCTACACCCTAATTCGTTTTATAGCCTTGGTTTTGATTCCAAATGCAGCACAGCGGTACCGATTGGCTCAGGTACTGTCATAGTAATGACAGTCCGGCTGCCCACTGAGCTTTCCCGCAGCCTGCTATGCTGCTTGCCGGAAGATTTTCTTGAATCTCCCCGCAAAATTAACAATTCTGTAATACCCCTGTCATCTCACCTTAATCGATTGGGCCTATCCTTCAAGGCAGCAACGGCAATTGAGAGTTTCCATCATGAAGAAAATGGAGGTATTGAAGGGGTGGTCGCAGAGAGCCCGCCTTGCCAAGTCGGTCACATAGAATGAGTAGAATTATTGCGAGAGTTAACACCGCTGTAACATGCATGTTACACGCTGGTAATCGACCGCAGCCATACTTCGGGAGAATGAAAGGAGTCTCAATGAAAAGAGCAACTGCCAAGCTCAGTCTCTGGTGCCTCGCCCTCCTGTGGGCTCTTGTTGCCAATATCCCATCGTCCTATGCCGATGACGCGATCGTGCTCGACCCAGCCTTAAAAGGCTACGTCAAAGTCAGTGGGGTATCAGGCAATGTCAACAGCATCGGCTCGGATACGCTCAACAATCTCATGACCCTTTGGGCTGAAGGATTTCGCAAGCAGTATCCCAACGTCAAAATCCAGATCGAAGGCAAGGGCTCAAGCACGGCTCCTCCAGGCTTAATCGAAGGCACGGCGCAACTTGGACCGATGTCCCGCACGATGAAGAATACTGAGACGGATGCTTTCGAAAGAAAGTTTAGATATAAACCCACCGCATTCCCAGTCGCCATCGATGCGCTTGCTGTCTACGTCAACAAAGATAATCCGGTCAAAGGACTCACGATGGCGCAAGTCGATGCGATTTTTTCGAAGAGCCGGCGCCGGGGCCACAATGAGAACATCCAGTTGTGGAAACAGGCTGGTGTGGAAGGAAATCAGGGCAACGGCCCCATCAGTATCTATGGACGGAACTCGGCCTCCGGTACCTATGGATTTTTCAAGGAACATGCGCTGAAGAACGGAGATTTCAAGGACGAAGTCAAAGAACAGCCCGGGTCAGCCTCCGTAGTCCAAAGCGTGAGCGAAGATCAAGACGGCATCGGCTACAGCGGCATTGGGTATCTCACATCGAACGTGCGCGCCGTTCCACTGGCTGAGAAAGAGGGCGCACCGTTCATGGGGGCCAACCAACAAAACGCAGATAACGGATCCTATCCCCTCTGGCGCCACCTCTACCTCTATGTCAACAAGGCGCCCAATAAACCGCTGGATCCGATCGTCGCAGAATTCATCAAATTCATCTACAGTAAAGAAGGACAACAGGTGGTGGTCAAAGACGGATTTTTCCCGCTGAAAGCCGGCGCGATCGAGCAGGAGCTCAAGAAACTTGACTAGCGACAGCGATCCCGCTTTAGTCCCCTTTCCTCCCACTGAGGGGGCGTATCACGATACGCCCCCTCAAACCACATCGCAGCACTCAGCCAGTATGATGCGGCGTCGCATCCTTGACCGGCTTGCTCAAATCGTCATCACTATGGGTGGGATCGCCGTCATCCTGAGCATTATCGGTATTTTTATTTTCTTGGTGAAAGAAATCGCTCCTTTGTTTTTCCCTCCACAAGGAACCCAGACCGGTCACTTTCCCGGCGCTCCTTCACCACAAGTGCTCCCTCAATCCAGTCTTGTTGGAATGGATGAATATCAAGAGATTCTCTATCAACTCACGGCAGGATCCGATCGCCAGATTCGCTTCTTCAATGCGCAATCCGGCGCACCCATAACCCATGACCTTCCTTCAGATTTAGCCGATGTCCACATCACCTCCATTGCTCGAGCGGTAGGGAACGGCAATCGATTCGCCTTCGGCACGGACGATGGACACATTATTCCTGTCACGCTTGAGTTCACAGCCGGTTATGAAGAAGGGACTCGCCATATCGTTCCAACCGTCACCCTGGACTCTCCGATGCGATTGACTCCTACCAAAGAACAGATTATTCGTTTGGCCTATCAGCCGACAGACCGAGGCACACTCGCCGCAGCCCTGACAGATCAAGGGCGTCTGTGGTACGCCGCTACACCATTCGGCACTGCCCCTGTTGCACTGACCGGTCACGGCGCAGAACCCGTAACAACCTTGATTTTCGACAGCCGTGGCGAAACACTTTCGATTGGAACGGCCGACGGGAAACTCTACCACTATGACGTGCGAGAGGGCGCCCAGGCGAGTCTGATCGAAACCACTTCCGTGGCTCCGGCCGGCGTTTCAGTCACTGCCCTGTCCTACTTGATTGGAGATCGTTCGCTGGCCGTCGGCACCAGCGCCGGCAATGTCTCAGTCTGGATGCCGGTGCGTCAGGCTCAAGAAAGCTCGACGACTCGTTTTCGCTTGATTCATCAATTCGACGCACACCCGTCTCCTGTCACCGGGATTTCTCCATCGCTCCGTGACAAAGGGTTCATCACCGGCGACACGCAGGGCAATCTTTTTGTCCACTACTCCACCTCCGCACAGACTCTGTTGAAGATTCCAGGGAACCACCGGGCGATTCGCACCTTGACATTTTCCTCCAAAGCCGATGGCGCCGTGGCCCTCACCGATCAGGGAGAACTGCTCACCTATGCAATTCACAACCCCCATCCGGAGACGACACTCGCAACCCTGTTCAAGCCCGTCTGGTATGAGGGCTACGAGGGACCGGAACATGTGTGGCAATCCTCCAGTGGCGCCGATGACTTTGAAGCGAAGTTCGGCCTCCTTCCGCTGATCTTTGGCACGCTGAAAGGGACCCTCTACGCCATGCTAGTCGCAGTGCCTCTGGCTCTCTTGGGCGCCATCTATACCTCGATGTTCATGCACCCCGATCTTCGAGCCAAGATTAAACCGACCATCGAAATCATGGCGGCGCTCCCAACTGTCATCCTGGGCTTCCTTGCCGGCTTGTGGCTGGCGCCTATGCTCGAACGGATTTTTCCTGCGATGGTCGCGATGACAGTGGTTGTGCCCGTGAGCGTCGCTGTTACAGCAATTCTTTGGCAATATCTCCCCGCCGCACTCATTCGCCGTCTTCGCCCTGGGATGGAATCGTTTATCCTGATTCCTATCATCATCGGCGCCGTGTGGATCTGTCTGGGCTTGAACCAGCCGATCGAGGTATTGCTGTTCGGAACCGACTATAAAGCCTGGTTTGCCACCCATTGGGGACTCAGGTACGACCAGCGGAATGCCCTCATAGTGGGGTGTGCGATGGGCTTTGCCATCGTTCCGATTATCTTTAGTATTTCCGAGGAATCCCTGTCCAACGTCCCACGGCATTTGATTGCCGGGTCCCTTGCGCTGGGAGCCACACGCTGGCAGACCATGGTCAAGCTGGTGCTGGTCTCGGCAAGCCCAGGAATCTTCTCTGCGTTGATGATCGGTTTTGGCCGGGCCATCGGAGAGACCATGATCGTCCTCATGGCCACAGGGAACACCCCCATTATGGATTGGAGTCTGTTCAATGGCTTTCGCACGTTATCGGCCAATATTGCCGTGGAAATTCCAGAGGCTCCTCATGGAGGCACACTCTATCGCATCTTATTCTTGGCGGCCGTGCTGTTATTTGTCTTCACGTTTTTGATCAACACCGTGGCAGAAGTCGTCAGACAACGGTTACGGACGAAGTACAGTCAATTTTAACAGGATGCTGAAAAAGTCCACCAGCGGCGTTCTCGCATGGCTCAGAGGCTCAACGTACCGAAGCGTACGCCTCGCCTCTTCGCTCGCTGCGGCCTTGCTGGACGGCCTTTTTGAGCATCCTGGGGCGATTGTGACATCGGTGCCATATAAGATTCCAACGGCAGTTTGTGTATAAACCGAGTTTTTCCGCAGCCTGTTAATGCGTACCACCTTCAAGAAATTCCTCGCCTCCGGCAACGTCTTCATCTGGGGATGCGCCGCCGGCGTTTCAGTCTCCCTGCTTATGGTCTTTGGACTGCTGCTGTTAATCATGATCAACGGCTTGGGATACTTTTGGGTCTCGAATATCGTCGAGCTTACCCTGAAAGATAAACAGCACGTGATGGGGCAACTGGCCGGACGCGAAGTCATCCCGCGTTCTGTTACACCGGATCGTCCAGAAGGGAAAGGCCGCCTACGGGTAAAGATCGGGAATCGCGATATCTATGGGCTCGATTTTAAATGGGTCAATGACGACCAGGTTGTGTCGCAAGCGTATCCGACAGATACCGTGCTTTTAGAGCGACGCGAATGGGGCAACATGTATGCCAGGATCAAGGCCATCTACAACGGAGAAACACTTCTGGTTGAAGGGAATGAACCTGGATGGATTGCCTTGGCTCCGCTGATCGACACGACCAATGCCCTTCATCAACAGATTACTCGGATCGAGAGAGTCGAGATTGGCTCTGTTAACGCAGACATCGAGCAGGCACGGTTGAAGATCCGCGCACTCGAAATAGGCGCTCCCGCCTCCGATACGAGTGAGAGAGGACAAATCGATAGCCTCAAAGCCCAGGTAGCTGCTGCTGAATCTCGTTACCAAGAAAAAACCACAGAGCTGGAAAGGTTGCGCGCACAATTCAATGAATACTCTGTCCTTATGGTGGATGCGAACGGACGAGAAAAGCAGATCCCGGTAGGGCAGATCATACGCGCCCTACGCCCAAATGAGATGAGTCTGTTGCACAAGAGCTGGATCTATCTCACGAATGTGTGGTCTGTCCTCAGTACAGAGCCAAGAGAAGCTAATACGGAAGGCGGTATTTTCCCAGCCATTTTTGGCACCGTCATGATGGTCATCCTCATGAGCCTCGCCGTCGTCCCCTTCGGCGTCCTTGCCGCGCTTTATTTGCGAGAATATGCCAAACAAGGCGCCACGGTTCGTCTCGTGAGAATCGCCGTCAACAATCTCGCAGGCGTGCCCTCGATTGTTTTCGGTGTGTTCGGATTAGGCTTTTTCATTTACGCCGTCGGCGGAACCCTCGACACCCTCTTCTTTCCTGAACGACTCCCGACACCGACATTCGGCACCGGCGGCATTCTGTGGGCGTCGCTGACCCTGGCCTTGCTCACAGTGCCGGTGGTCATTGTCTCCACAGAAGAAGGACTGGCTGCCGTGCCCAGAGAGTTTCGTGAGGGATCGTTGGCGCTTGGCGCAACCAAGTTGGAAACGATGCTCAAAGTCGTGATACCCTCTGCCCTGCCGGGCATTCTGACCGGAGTAATTTTGGCGATGGCACGGGCTGCGGGCGAGGTGGCGCCGCTCATGCTGACAGGAGTCGTGAAGCTTGCGCCTGCGCTCCCCGTAGACGGTTCATGGCCATTTTTCCATTTCGATCGAAAGTTCATGCACCTGGGATTTCATATTTACGACGTAGGTTTTCAGTCACCTAATGTGGAAGCGGCCAAGCCAATGGTCTACATCACGACTCTCGTATTGATCACCGTCGTCGTCCTATTGAATTTCACCGCAATTGTTCTACGCAACCATCTGCGCAAGAAATATGCAGGCGCTGTGTTATGAAGGAACTTGTGCACCCTTTTCCACCTTCGACACAACAACCATCCCCATCACAACCGCTCAATGTACAAAGACTCAATGTGCAGGACGGTCATCGACCGTTGCCTGATAATCCTCCCCATACGCAAGCCGTTAAATTGACCTTGAATCAGGTCAACTTTTTTTACGGAGACCGCCAGGCTCTCTTCAACATCGATATCGAAATCATTAAAAATCAGGTCACGTCGTTCATTGGGCCATCCGGCTGTGGAAAGTCCACCTTGCTGCGATGCCTCAATCGGCTCAACGACTTGATTGAAGGCGCTCGATTAGAAGGTACCATGCTGCTCGACGGCATGGACATCTATGGTCCCGATGTCGATATCACCGACCTGAGGAAACGTGTCGGGATGGTCTTTCAGAAATCAAACCCCTTTCCAAAGTCGATCTACGAAAACGTGGCCTATGGGCCGCGTCTTCATGGAATAAAAAACCGTAATCAGTTGGATCAAATTGTGGAAGAGGGGATTAAAGGCGCAGGGCTATGGGATGAAGTGAAAGATCGTCTCCAAACAAGCGCGTTCGGCCTTTCCGGAGGGCAACAACAACGGCTCTGTATCGCCCGCGCGCTCGCGGTCAAACCGGATGTCTTGCTGATGGACGAGCCCTGCTCGGCCCTAGATCCTGTGGCCACTGCGAAAATTGAAGAGCTGCTCTTTTCCTTGAAGCAAGACTTGACGGTCGTCATTGTCACCCACAATATGCAGCAGGCGGCGCGGGTGTCCGATTGGACGGCGTTTATGTACCTTGGCGAAATCGTAGAGTTCGGCCTCACAAAACAGATCTTTACCACGCCTTCCAAGAAGCAAACCGATGACTACATCACTGGACGATTTGGATGAACATTATGCCACAGCGCCACTTTGACGAAGAACTCTCCGACTTGAAGACCAAGCTCCTGCGCATGGCTGGGCAAGCGGAAGATCAGATCGACCAGGCCCTCACCGCATTGGTGACACGCGACTCGGCTCTTGCCCGCCAGGTCATCGAGCGGGATCACCTCGTCAACGCGTTGGATGTGGAGATCGATGAAGAAAGTATCCGGTTGCTGGCCCTCCATCAGCCTGCTGCGCGAGACTTGCGGCTGGTGACGACGGCGATGAAAATCGCCACCGAGCTCGAACGAATCAGCGACCTGGCTGAGAATGTCTCCGAGCGGGTGATCGAACTGAACGAAGAACCGCAACTCAAACCCTACATCGATATCCCGACGATGGGCAATATGGCGCGGATGATGGTGAAGCAAAGCATCGATGCATTCGTGAAAGACGATGCCCAGCTCGCCAGGAAGGTGCTCACGGATGACGACTTCGTCGATGATTTGATGGAGCAGGTTTTCCGCGAGCTGCTGTCATTCATGCTCGAGGACACGCGCACAATTTCACGCGCCATTCGCTTGAGCTTCATTGCTAAATACCTCGAACGAATGGCGGATCATGCCACCAACATCGCTGAGCTGGTAGTCTATCTCGTGGAGGGCAAGATCATTCGCCATACGACTCCGCCTCCACCTTCTAGTATCGAGCGCGCAACAAGTTAACCCCTTCTGATCCTTCGGATTGATCTTTCTGAGGCAGGCTGAGGTCGAGGTCTAGGTTGAGTGAAAACTCGTCCCGCTGTCGGACATCCTCGGCACTCTGCTGGGAAAGGCTACGTTATGCCACAAAATGGGGCGAGAAGAGCATGTAGTCGAACCGATGCCGGCGAAGGACGACCTTATTGCATCGAGCGAGTTGATCGACAGCATGGAAAATTTGATTCCAGCTGTATTGGGGCATGAGACAGATGAGCGAGTCCAGACTGATAACCGTCTGCTCATTGAGATGGTCGAGAATGGCCGCTGTGAGGACATCGATATGGTCACGCTCACACCATACTGGATGACCGTCCTGAGCTGGTTCAAGAAGAGCACTTATCGGCATTGATACCTCCTGGTGAGATTATAGGAATGCGAACCCCAGCTGATTGGTCTGTTGCGCAGGCGTTGCCGGTGCCGGGCTGTATCTGACTGCCACGATGCGTAAGAGACCCAGCGTGAGTAAGATGCCTCCCAGTATCGCAAATTGATGCCACTCCCCGCCCGTGAACCATCGTGAGATAACCTCCGTCAGCATTACGACAAGGACTGTGTCGATGATAAACGTGACCCGGACGCGTCCCTCATAACAGTACGCGAGGGTGGTCTTCAATACTTCGACGACGGCCAGCAAGGTCAGCGTATCGACCAACACCTGCCGAAGGGCCACCTCCACGTCGGCAGACAGAAGAAGCCGCAGGTCAAGAAACGTTTTGACGACGCCGCCGGCCAGACCGAGGAGAATCGTCAGGGTCAGCAGGCTCAGAATAAATCGCGTGCCGGCTTCCCAAGCACGTGTGATGTCATAGGCCATAAGGGTGTCCATGAATCGTTTGTGCCAACCGTTCGACAGAATCTGTTCCATGGTGGTTTGTGTCATGGTCCCAGCATAACTGGGACACATTTCAGTCCCGTGAACTCTTCGTAAATACTGTGTAAACTCTGTATCTAGCGGCGCGGCTACCTGCCGTCAGTCCTGCCAGCGGCGTATCGCGGGTGCAGTAGGAGCCTTCGTGAATACGGTGGGCTGATGCCCTGTGAAGCGGAGGTTGTTCGATGAAGAAACGAGTGAGAACGGGAGGAACTGCTGCTGCTGCTGCTGCTGCTGATAGCTCATAGACACACGATCACATGACCCACCTACCCACCCATTCGTATCATTGTTGTCTAGATACAGGTCTGTTACTGTGCCGCCTCGACCCTACGAATGGGAGGCATCTATGACAGCCGTCGATAGTCTCATGATGGATGCGAAGCAAGCGATCATGGATGAACATCATCGCCGTTTTCAAACCCTCTACCAGGAGGGGCGATGGGAGGAGGCGCTCCAACAAATTCACGTCACCCTGAGCTGTGCAACGGACCTTCTCAATGAGTCTCTTCGAGTCCTCGATGAAGCTCTTGATGGAGCCACGACTACACCCCTAACGGTTCCACTCCCCATCCCGCAACCGCATAATGAGTAAGCGAGGCATTTCGTTCACTCGCCTCACGGAAAATATTCCAATGATGACATCATCTGGTACAGAGGCTGCCGCTATCAGAATCTAACCAGCCTCACCCACACTGCGCTTGACAGTCTTATATACAGTTGTTAGGTTTTCGGACGATGCGCGAGGTTCTGCACACCCATCTCTTCTAGCTGGCGTAGCTCAATGGCAGAGCAGCGGTTTTGTAAACCGCAGGTTGGAGGTTCAATTCCTCTCGCCAGCTCCAAACCAACCTTCGGTTGATCCGGCGGCTAATTATCGGTTTATCTGTTACGCCGCCGGATAAAACAAGTCTTGCTCTTGAACCTCTAACCTAGGGCTTTGAAGGGGATGTGTCCCCTTCGTGGGGAGTGTGCGAGGGGGCTGGCCCCCTCCGCAGGAGCCGACGAAACAAGCTTCAAGTTCGGCCCGGCACCAGTTGCAGATCAGCCCACAAGCCTTTCCTCGTCTCTCCCGCTTCCCTCTCTAGTCTTTCACGCACGGTATCGCCTGGTGCAAACTTTTGATATCACCAGGAAAGTCCTTTCCGAACCAGCTCTCGATTGAGCATGCGTCCATCAGAAAGCGCCACATCTCCCGGTAGCCGGTGGTACTTGTTCAATGCTAGTATCCACCCCTCACCGAGGCGTTAAACCGACGTAAGGGAACGGGTAACCAGCGAATTTCGGTTGGCCATTGATTATTTCTACGGTGTGGACTTCTAACAGGCTGCGAAAAACTCGGTTTATACATAAAACGCCAATGGAATCTTTCATATGGCGCTAATGTCGAACTAGTCTCAGGATGCTCAAGGATCGGCGTCAAGAGGGGACCGTATGAAAACGTTTCAGGTGCGACAAAGCATTCATTATGATCTGATCCTAGCTGCGGGCACGGAACAGGAAGCGATTCTGAAGGCCGGAGGTATCCCATTGGCTCAGTGGGAGACCGAGAGTACCGAGATCACAGCTGAGTTGATCGATGAAACGGAAGAATTGGACGAATACTGATGCCCACAATACGAGAAGAAAGAGAATGTGCCGAGAGTCTTTAGCAGACTCTCCGGAAATTCCTTCCGGCACAATGAGTCAATCACCCAGTTTCAGCCAGCTCCACTCGCTTGGCCGTCTACTCCTCGTTGCGGCTTGCACGCGTAAGATAGGCTTCACTCATGAATACCATGAGTAGGACGAGGAAGATGCTGGACTTGGCAGTACGTAGATAGTTCGATTCTGCTGAGTTCTTAGGCGGATGAGTAGATTATCCCATCCTGCCGCTCGTTCGCCGCAGTAGAACGGTCAGTGTCGAACAGGCTCCTTATGTTCGGCTTCCGTGAGATCGCCTTCCTCTTCCAACTCTTCAAGATCGGCTTCCGCTTTGGCCTTAAGGGTTGAGGGGTGCAGGCCATATTTTTTGAGCATTTTGTAGAAGTCTGCCCGATAGCGTCCGGCAAATTGGGCGGCGCGTGAGATATTGCCGCCGGTGAGTTGCAGGACGTTCTTGAGATAGGTTTTTTCAAACTCTTCCTTTGCTTCAGTCAGCGGCTTGAGCGGCGCGTCCGGCGATGTGCCCATAGAGGGCAAGAGGTCCGGCGTAATCATGTCTTGGCGCGTCATGACGGCGGCCTTTTCAATGACATTCTCCAATTCGCGGACATTTCCGGGCCAGGGATGTGTGACCAGCCGATTGAGGGCGGCCGGTGTAAAGCCACGCAACGCTTTATTCGCCCGTTTCGCACTCGCGGTCAGAAAGTGCTGGGCCAACAAGGGAATATCATCTCGGCGGTCACGAAGCGGCGGAATAAACAACGGGACGACAGAGATACGGTAGAACAGATCGTTCCGAAATGACCCGTTCTTAACCGCTTCGCCGAGATCTTTATTGGTTGCGGCGATAATCCGCACATCGATCTTCGTCGAAAGTTCAGAGCCCACTTCGCGAACTTCCCGTTCCTGCACGGCCCGCAATAGTTTGACCTGCATCGAGAGGGGTAATTCGCCGATCTCGTCGAGGAAGAGCGTGCCACCGTTGGCGCTTTGAAACAGGCCTCGCTTGGCGCCATGGGCGCTGGTAAACGCGCCACGCACATGTCCGAAGAGTTCTGACTCGAAGAGCATCTCTGGAATGGCCGCGCAGTTGAGGGCGACAAACGGCCCTTTACTCCGTCGGCTGTTCGAATGGATGACGCGTGCGAGCACTTCTTTGCCGGTCCCGGTTTCTCCAAAGAGGAGAATGGTCGCATCCGAATCTGCCACCTGCACCACCTGTTGGAGTATGCGCTGCATCGCCGAACTCCGTGCGACGATGTTTTCCATGCCATACAATTCATTGACGAGAGATTTAAGTCGCTGGATTTCTCCTCTCATACGCTGCGGAGAGAGCCCTTCTTCGATCTTGGCCTTGAGTTCCTTGTCATCGAACGGTTTGGTGAGATATCCAAAGGCCCCCCGCTGCATGGCTTCCACGGCATTGGGGATGCTGCCGTGGGCCGTCAGGATGATGACTGGAAGACCTGGATGAATCCGCAATAGTTCCTCTGTGACATCTAATCCGTCCTCGCTACCCAGGCGAAGGTCGGTAATGGCAAGATCGAACCGGTCTTTCTTGGCTGCGGCGAGGGCTTCACGCCCGGTGGTGCAGCCTGTGACGGCAAAGCCCATGGCGGTCAACCGCATCTTCACAAGATGTAACAGTCCCTCTTCATCGTCGACTACCAGAATATGTTCTTTGTCCATGAAACTCCTTCTACTGTGTCATCGGTTCCGGCGCAGCCGGAGGCGGTGCAATCGTCGATGGGGGACGGATAGGACGCACCTTATCTCGCATTTCCTGGTCGATGCGCTTTAAAGCCTCCAATTGGCTCGTCAACTCCTCTATCTTCCTATCTCGGTCCGTCAGTTGCTTTTGTAGGGACAGCACGGTGCCTGTCTCGGTCGAACTTCTTGTGGTATCTTTCTTACCACTGCCCCCATCCATCTTCCGGTCATGCTCAGCTAACTCCCGCTGGAGATTATCCAGGGATTGGGAGTCTACCTCTCTCATGGCCCGCAATTGCTGGACGGTTAACTCTCTGTCAAGCAAGTCTCGCACCAGCCGATTTGAAGCCTGAGCCAGGATCGCCTGGCTTTCCGAAATGGCCGGGGCTGCCATGACCGATTCGAACCAGGATTGCTCAACAGGAGCGGCATGACGCTCAAGCAGCTCTATCCAGAGCTTGCTGGAGGAGGCCAGTTGGCTCTTGGGAGCCACGGCAATTACTTTCTCGAAGTACTTCGAGGCGCTATCGCGAGTTTCGTAGAGCCCCAGCAGGGCACGTATAAAGTAGACATGGTCGCAGGTATTGCGCTCGGCACATTTCAGGGCAAGAGCCTCCTGTTTTTTTGCCAATGCATGGAGGGATTTTGCCTCTCCCGTATCCACAATGAAGTAGGGCTGCGAAAATTGAGGGGCTGGTGACCATGCCGCGCATCCCGCGAGGAGAAGTAGACAGGACAAGACTCCAGGGATACGGGCTCTGTGGACAGCCATCATGCCGTTTCTCCTGGTTTCGTGAGGCGTAGGATAAACCGTACTGTTGTTCCCTTCTTGGCTTCGCTTTCGATCCAAATTCTTCCTCCGTGTGCTTCGACCACTTTTTTTGCCAGCGCCAGACCGAGGCCGCTCCCCGGTGTCGCATGTTTAGCCTTTGTGCTTCCTTGGTAAAAGCGTTCAAAAATGTAGGGCAGGTCCTCGGCCTGAATGCCGGGTCCTCCATCGGTCACGCTCACCTCAAGGACTCCCGCATTCTGGTCCGGCTTCATGAGAACCTTTACAATGCCCCCTTCCGAGCTGAATTTCAAGGCGTTTGAAAGCAAATTGTCGAGTACTTGTTCAATTCGAAGCGCATCTGCCTTGACCCACACACGTTGGGCAGGCGCTTCCAACAACAGCTGCACATGCTTGGCATCGGCGAGCAGCTGGACTTTGTTGATCGACATATCGGTGACGCGCTTGAGGTCCGTCGGAACGATTCGATACTCCATCATCCCGGCGTCCATCTTGGAGAGATCCAGAATGGTGGAGATGAGAGTGATCAATCTTCGGCTGCTGTCTGCCATGATACGCAAGGTCGTGCGTTGTTCTTGCGACAAGGGGCCGGGAATTTCATCCAACAGCAGATGGGTACCCTCTTGGATTGAGGCCATGGGCGTGCGCAATTCATGGGAGACATGGGCGAGAAACTCCCCTTTCATATCATCTAACTCTTGTAGTTTTGTGCCCATCCAATTTACGGCGTCGACAAGGTCTCGCAACTCACTGGGAGCCTGAATATTCAATGACGTGCGGAAATTACCCTGGCCGATCTGTTTGATATGGGTCTGCAATTGGCGAAGCGGGCGTAGGACCGTGTAGCTGGCAAAACCGGCAAGCGCGATGCCGAATACGAGCGCAAGTAGAACCAGTTGCTCCGTCACCGCTTCAGCTTGCGCCGAGCTTTCCCGTGACCGGCTGACGCCGACACTGATGCCCGTCTCATGAAGATCGATAAACTGTTGGAGCGTGGTGCTGATGCGGTCCATCAAGGCGTCTCGGCGACCTTCATAGCCCGCAGATAGGGACGCTGGAGACGACCGGCCACTCTCCAATTCTGTGTGGAGAATCATGAGCCGTTCTTGCTGCAAGTGCTTGATATCTTCGAGTAGTTGTATCCCTTGGGGGGTGAGTTCCTGTGTTTCGAGGGTCTGGAGCCCGCGATGAAACTCGTCAACCTCTTCATCAAAATGCTTTAAGAACGTCGCATCGCGTACGGCCAGATACTTCTTTTCGCTATTGAGTTGGGCATACAGTATCGTGAGCAGATGTTTGGCCGATTCGATCGCTGGGTAGTGGCGAGTGGCCATATTGGCACTCAACGCAGTCAACTGACGCAGTTGAAACAAGGCATACAGATTCACCCCTGCCATCACCACGATGATGACGAGGGAGGTCAGAACGATTCGCCAGAAGATAGATAAGCGCACGAGCGAAGCTCTTTCTCAGCCTTGAGAAACACGGATATCTGTAGAGGCTGTAGGCAATTCCATACACTATTTCCCCTTGTCACTCAAGAGAACTGGCAAACAAATTCTCTCTTGCATCATCCGCCTTTTTATGGAAAGCGATGGGGCTAGGAGGATTTGATCGGCTTCCAATCAGGAGAGGCGAAAACTCTCTTTTCCCACCACAATACTCGTCCCTACTTGAATGGTGAGACAAATCGGCGTTGGCGTCGTGACACCCCATGTAAGGATGCAAAGAGATGGCCACGAAACAACAACATGGCCACGGCAAGCGGTGGTGTCAACAGCAGCCCCAAGTACCAGCTGATTGAGGAAGGGATACCCGCATAGTCCAGCCAACCTCCAAGGATCGTGAACGGCAGCACGAGGACCTGGGAAAAATCCAAACCTGCCCCCCTCCCCACTCGGCTGGAGAGGGAAAAAAATGATTGCAGTCCCGTGGGCGAGAGGATGGTGGGGATCAGGATCAACGCAAACGGAAGAAACCATTCAATCCAATTCTCAAGAACGAACTCGTACGAGGTCTTCAATACCGCGAGCGGGGAACCGTGCCGAACTTGATAAATAATTTCCGGTGCCGGGTTCAGCAAGAGAAAGAGGAGCAAGAGGACTGCGTACGATAGGAGTTGCCCATACGGGTTCGTCTGCATACTGAGGTCGAGAGCCATGAGCGGTAGCCATAGGATAAACCCAATGCCGATGACATCCCAAAAGTAGTGCCCGACGCTGCCAAGAATATCGTGAAACGTGACGGCCCTTATATGGCTAATCGATTGCTCAATGAGGCTTAGGGTCGCGCCAACCAGAAGTGCATTCACCGCACCAAGCAGAAAGCCGCCGACCATGCCGAGCGGCGAGGCAATCTGCGTGGCGAGCACCAGCAGGAACCCAAATCCCACCACGGCCACGATAGCCACCCAGCCGCGGACGAGGGATTCTCCTGTTTTTCGGAAGGCGCTCCGATACAGTGCGAGTGTTTCAGCAAGAATGCGTGACATACGAGACAATAGTCTGCGGAAACTTCTCGGGTCAAGCCGCCCGCGCCGTATCGTCGGAGGTTGACTTTCCACATCCTATGATTATGTGAATGCCGTAGCGCACACTAATGAGCGGAGAGGAGTGACCTGAATGGACATGAACCGCATGACGATCAAACTACAAGAAGCGCTCCAGACCGCGTCATCCCATGCCGCGAGGCGAAGTCATCAAGGGATCGACGTGGAGCACCTTCTGCTTGCGTTCGTGGAACAGGATGGAGGTCTCGCCTCCGCTCTCCTTGAACAGGCGGGGTTGTCGGTCCCTTCCGTCCGCCAGGCAGTAGAACAGGCACTCGCGAAGCTGCCTCAAATCCAAGGCGCCGGGGCAAGCCCCGGACAGCTCCACGTCGCCTCCGGGCTCAGTCAAGTTTTAGCCAAAGCCGAAGATGAGCAACGAACATTGAAAGACGACTATCTCAGTGTCGAACATGTCATCCTCGCTATGGTTCAAGAAGGAGGCATCTTCAAAAGACTCAGCCTGACGAAGGAGCGGCTCTTGGGCGCGCTGCAACAAATACGAGGGTCTCAACGTGTCACGAGTCAGGACCCGGAAGGCACGTACCAGTCGTTGGAGAAGTATGGCCGCGACCTTACCCGGTTGGCCGGGCAAGGGAAATTGGATCCCGTTATCGGACGTGACGAGGAAATTCGCCGTGTCATACAAATTCTCTCACGACGGACGAAGAATAACCCCGTGCTCATCGGCGAGCCAGGCGTCGGGAAAACCGCCATTGTCGAAGGATTGGCCATCCGCATTATCAAGGGCGATGTGCCTGAAGGACTGAAAAAGAAACGCCTCATCACGCTCGACATGGGATCGTTGGTGGCCGGCGCGAAATTTCGCGGTGAGTTCGAAGAACGATTGAAGGCGGTCCTCAAAGAGGTGCAAGCGTCAGAGGGTCAAGTGTTACTCTTCATCGATGAGCTGCATACGGTCGTGGGAGCGGGCGCGGCGGAAGGGGCGATGGACGCCGCCAATCTGCTCAAGCCCATGCTGGCCCGCGGCGAATTACATTTAATCGGCGCGACCACGCTCGATGAGTATCGAAAACATATCGAAAAGGATGCCGCGTTGGAACGGCGGTTTCAAACGGTGCTGGTCGACCAACCGACGGTGGAGGATACCATCTCGATTCTGCGCGGACTTAAAGAGTGCTACGAAGTGCACCATGGCGTGCGTATCAAAGATGCCGCGCTGGTCGCTGCCGCGAAACTCTCGAACCGGTATATCGCCGACCGATTTCTCCCGGACAAGGCCATCGATCTGGTCGATGAATCGGCAGCCCGCCTGCGTACAGAAATCGATAGTTTGCCGGCGGAGCTCGACGAAGTCTCGCGCAAGGTGATGCAACTGGAGATCGAGCGGGAAGCCTTGCGGAAAGAACAGGATCAGGCCAGCCAGGCGCGCCTGGCGACCCTTGAGCTGGAGTTAGGCGAGAAGCAACGCGATCTTGTGTCGATCAAGACCCGATGGGATTCTGAAAAAGCCTCTGTGGCACGCCTGCGCAAGACTCGCGAAGCGATGGATGAGGTGAAACAGGCGATGGAGCGCGCGGAACGGGCTTACGATCTCAATCGGGTGGCGGAGCTGCGATACGGAGAATTACCTCGCCTTGAGCGAGAGCTAGCCTTAGAACAGGAGCAGCTCGGCAAGAAACAGGGCGAAAGCCGGCTACTCAAAGAGGAAGTCGATGAAGACGACATCGCGGCTATCGTGAGCCGCTGGACTGGCATTCCCGTTTCCAGACTGGTCGAAGGCGAAACGGAAAAGTTACTGAAACTGGATGAGTTGCTCCATCAACGCGTGGTCGGCCAGAATGAGGCCGTGCAGGCCGTCGCCGATGCGGTCCTCCGAGCGCGTTCCGGCATTAAAGACCCGAACCGGCCCATCGGTTCGTTTCTCTTTCTCGGTCCGACCGGTGTCGGAAAGACCGAGCTGGCCCGTGCGCTGGCTGCGACGCTCTTCGATGACGAGGCCAATCTGATTCGAATCGATATGTCCGAGTACATGGAAAAACATACGGTCGCCCGTCTCATCGGAGCCCCTCCGGGCTATATCGGGTACGAAGAAGGCGGACAATTGACCGAAGCCGTCCGCCGGCGTCCCTTCTCCGTGATTTTGTTCGACGAGATCGAAAAGGCCCATCACGACGTCTTCAATGTCTTCCTCCAAGTGTTGGACGACGGACGATTGACGGATTCTCAGGGCCGGACCGTCGATTTCAAGAATACGGTGTTGATCATGACGTCGAACATCGGCAGCCCGCAGATTCTTGAGGCACAGCAACGGTGCGCCTCCTATGACGAGGTCCGTTCCCTCGTGATGGCGGAACTGCGTGAGCACTTCCGCCCTGAATTCTTGAATCGCGTTGACGAGACCGTGGTGTTCCATCCGTTGGAAACAGAGCAACTTACGAAGATTGTAGAGATTCAACTCGAGCGTTTGCGGGCACGTTTGACAGAACGGCGGATCGTTCTATCCGTGACGCCGGCGGCTCTGCGGCATCTGGGTGAGCGAGGTTACGACCCGGTCTATGGGGCGAGGCCCTTGAAGCGATTAATCCAGCAGGAAATCGAAACGCCGATGGCACGTCAGTTGGTCAAGGGTGAATTGCGCGACGGAGATACGGCAACCGTGGATCTGAAAGGGCAACAGATCGTCATTGTGCCAACAGCCGCAGGGTAGGCGCGAGAGATAGGTTGAGGTCAAGGTCAAGGTTGGGCGAAGATCTGACTTTCTTCATCTCAGCCTTGACCTGAGCCCTAACCTTCAGAAAGCTGACGGACGTTTTCAGCATCCTGCTATCTGCTTCAGCCGAGGACGACCGACCCGCCTTTTACATCTTGCGTGGTACCGCTGGCACGGAGCTTGTCGATGTTCCATTCGGTGGGAGATATCCGAATCACATGGCCCTTGATCGTATGGAACGCTCCTTTCGTAAAAGCCACGACGTCGGGCGCCTTCACTTCCATCTGTAATATGACCGTTCCTGATTCCGGATGTGTAAGCAGCAGACTCTTCGGAGTCTTCGTCACGTCGTAGGCGCGCTTCTCGTTAATCATGAGAGTGCTATCGTTGAGCTTGGCCGTCACTTTTCCCTCCGCATTGAACAACGCAAAGTTCACGAGTAGCGCGCCAGTGATCGGTTTCAGTGTGACCTGAATCTGTGGAACCCCCTCGATTTCAATCATGCCATCGGTGTTGCGGTACAAATTCGAACCCACTTCTACGTCCATGCTAGGCCTCATTTCACTGCGCGGTAAAAAACATTCGTTAAGACTTCTTGATACGATCTAGAATCAAGGCGATACAACCGCCAAGCAGTCCCCCTCCCATGATGGTCGTAAACAGTTCGACCGATTTGAGCCCCCACACGGACCCCTGCGTTTGCATGGCTTCCCGAAGGCCGCCCTGCAGCATGATCACGGCCAGCGCCATGGTGGCGCCGACAATGAACCACCAGAGAAAGACTTTCACAGTCGACCACACAGGGAATCCTCAAAACTCCATTCGACGATCGAGACTACGGTATTGAATCGCTTCCGCCACATGCAGCGGCTCAATCTTATCAGAGCCCGCGAGATCGGCAATGGTTCTCGCCACACGCACAATGCGCCCATGGGCCCGAGCAGACAATCCGAGTTTGGCCAGCGCTCGTTCTAAGAGCTCCTGTGCCGGCACCTCCAGGCCACAATACCGCTTCAGGAGCCGCGGCTTCAACTGAGCATTCGAGTGAATCCCGTCTTGACGATACCGCTGGCGCTGTCGATCCCGTGCTGCCAGGACGCGTGATCGAATCGTGGCGGAACTTTCCGGCATAGGACCATGATCGTGTAAATCTCGCACGGAGACCGGCGGAACCTCGATATGCATATCGATTCGGTCTTGGAGTGGTCCCGATAATTTGGCTCGATAGCGGCGAATTTGCTGGGGAGTGCAGACACATTCGCGCGTACGATCTCCATAGTATCCGCAAGGACAGGGATTCATCGCGGCGATCAACATGAATCGCGCAGGGTAACGGAGCGAGCCACTGGCCCTGGTCAAGGTCACATGCCCGTCTTCCAGCGGTTGCCGCAATCCATCCAAGACGGGACGGCGAAACTCTGGGGATTCGTCCAGGAACAATACGCCATTGTGCGCCAAGGATACTTCTCCCGGACGAGGAACGCGTCCTCCTCCGATGAGTCCGGCATCGGAAATACTGTGGTGCGGAGCGCGAAAGGGACGGACTGTCAGCAGTGGATGATTGGCCGATAATTGTCCGGATACGCTGTGGACGCGAGTCGTTTCGATCGCTTCTTCCGGCTCCATGAGGGGTAAAATCGTCGGGAGTCGCTTAGCCAACATGGTCTTACCTGACCCGGGCGGTCCTATCATCAAAAGATTGTGGCCTCCAGCTGCAGCAATCTCCAGGGCGCGCTTCGCATGGTCTTGTCCCTTCACATCGCCATAATCATCATCCTCCACTGGGCGAGTGGCAAAGAACCGGTCCCGGTCTGTGTAAGCCGGGTCCAGCGAAACTGTGCCATTGAGAAATCCCACAGCTTCTGGAAGCGTGTGGAGCGGATAGGCCGTCACCCCCTGTACCACAGCCGCTTCTTGGCTGTTCTCGGCCGGCAAGAGCAGACTATGGTCTGGCCGACAGGCAATTCCAATAGATAAGGCGCCGGTAATCGCCTTAATGTGTCCATCCAATGAGAGTTCACCGACACAGACGCGGCCTTGTACATTCTGAGGCGGAATAACTTCTTCTGCGACAAGAATCCCAATGGCAATAGCTAGGTCGAGCCCGGACCCCTCCTTCTTGATTCCCGCGGGAGCGAGATTTACCGTGATTTTCTTTGCCGGGAAATGGAAGCCTGTATTCTTGAGCGCGGAACGAACTCGATCACGGCTCTCCCGTACCGTGGCATCGGGGAGACCGACGACTGAGAATTGTGGAAGCCCTCCGGCAATATCGACTTCCACATCGATCAGATGCGCATCGATACCGACGAGTGCAGCACTCAGAACTTTTGCGAGCATAGGTGACTCCGGTGCAAGACTTGGGGCTGCCGGATTATAGGAAGGGTGGCGAATTGTTTCAATCGAAACAATGGGAAATGGTAGGAATTGGTTCCATTTCCTCTGTTGCCATCACACCAGTCCGACCGCCGCAGGCTGTTCAAAAAGGCCAGCCCTCTCACCCGCCCGCCCGGAGTTTGCCAAGACAGCCTCTTCGCCCAAGGACGCGCCTTTTCCCAAGCAAGGCCGCAGCTCCGCAGCTAACCCTCATTTCACGTTGCACGCCTCACGTTTCACGGTTCCTGGGAGCGACGCGAGAATGATGCCTGGTGAAAGGCGCGTCTTGGCGCGCCAGGGTTGGGCGGGTGAAAAAAAAGACTTTTTCAACAGCCTGCTAGCACCCCCTTCTGCCCTTCTGTATAATCCCTCCCCATGTCTGTCTCATCCAACTATCTGCGATCGAGCCTGCAAGAACGCGCAGCACAGATCAAGCGACCCGGCCCCATGCCGCTGTGTTTTCTCCTTAGTGGTCTGCTCATGGGCGCTAGCAGTCCCGTCTTAGCCCAAGTGCCTGGACGTGCAACCACCCTATCTGGACCGGTTGGAGCATCGATGGCTGTCCTGGCAACACTGCAAGATGCCGATGTGCTTCCGCCCGAAGGCACTCCCGAGGCGAACCGCGTCATCAAGGCCGTCATCCAGTTTCAAGCGGTATTTCTGAAGAGCGGTGATCTGTCCGTGCAGTTACTTCTGACTCAAGCGCTGACTGCCCAAGGAGAACGCAGCGCGGACAAAACCCTGTCTCGATTCCGTTCGACGGGCTGGACATCGGAGGTGCTTGAGGCGCTCAGTGAACAGTGGGTCACCACGACAATCGATCAGCGAGAGCATTTGGCGCCCGGCTTTCGCCAATTCAACGTCAGCCTGAAAGATTTTGATTCGTTGATGGAACTCATTGCGAAGGCACACAGGGCTTTCATGCAACGGGGACAAAATATCCACCAGGTGTTTGCGCAACGCCGGCGAGAGATGCCGGGGGGACATAATAATTAATTGTAATAGGGAGGGCGCAATGGCAACGAAAGCCTATATCCTAATCAAAGTCAAAGCCGGGCGGACAAAAGATGTGCTGCAGGTACTCAAGCGCCTTACCGGCGTCGAACAAGCCCACTCCTGTTTCGGACGGCCGGATATTATTCTATTCATCAGTGTCGCGGACGAACGAGCCCTCTCGGATGTGGTGATCACAAAGATTCACCAAGTCGAAGGGGTGGAGGAAACAGATACGCACATCGTCGCCGATACCTAGAAAAATAATCGAGAGTCTTTTGGAAATCGGCGGTTGGTTTCTCAGGAGTAACAAGGGAGTATCATCGCGGGATGCTCAAAAAGGCCAGACATCTCACCCGCCCAACCCTGGCGCGCCGAACGCGCCTTGTCCCAAGCAAGGCCGCAGGCGAATCGAAACCGGAGGCGTACCCTCTGGGGTACGTTGAGGATTTCGATGAGCTGAGAACGCCGCTGGCGGACTTTTTGAGCATCCCGCTAGTGGAGAGACGAGACGCTGACAGAAGCTCCGCCAAGTTCTGCCGAACGGTAACAGGCATCGGCCACCTCGACGGCGCGACATCCATCACGTCCGGTAATAGGCGGTGGGCTGTTCGTTTCAATGGCATGGACGAAGACGCGGAGTGTGGCGAGAATCGTCTGCTGCGGCTGGACGGCCCATTCGAACGGGGCAGAATCACCCGTGACGCCGCTCACCCGCTGGTGAAACCAATCAGCGGCGATCTGACCCTGTGTTCCCACCCACTCCGTTCTCGCAACCCTCCCCGCTGCAACGCGTGCAATGTCCATGACGCATTGCATGCCGCTCACAGTTTGGGCCTGCACAATCGCCATCGTGTCCGGTGCCACGGTCGGAAGCTGGTCCAACTCGCAGCGGACGGCAACCACCGCTTCGCCGGTGAGAAAGGGCACCAAATCCAAGAGATGAACTCCAAACTCCAAGAGCGCCCCGCGCTGGCCGGGTATCGGTGACCGAACCTGAGCGCTGGCTTTCGATTCAATCCGGCTGGTGAAGGTGGCGTACCGGAGCCGACCGATCTCCGGCAAGTGTTCTTTCAAAAGAAGAATCGTCGAATCGAAACGCAGGGTCTGCGCGGTCATCAGCAACAGACCTGCCTCTTCTGCTGCCGCCACCATCATTCGTGCTTCGCGGCCTGTCGGCGCTAACGGCTTTTCAATGAGGATCGGCTTCCTCGCCCTCACTGCTTCAAAACAGATCTCAGGACAGAGCGACGGAGGGGTCACCACAACGACGGCCTCTACCCTCGGATCTGCGATCAAAGCGCGATAGTCGCCATAGACAGGAATGTCTGTCGTCGAAAACGAAGGCAGTCCCTCCCCGATTCGTTTCCTGCAGAGAGCGGCAAGGCTCACCCCCGGCAGATCATGCAGGAGATGGTGGATATACCGGCTGCCATGACGGCCGGCGCCGATGAGACCAATTCTAAGTGGCATAGTCGTCACATCCATCCTGAAGAAGAGAGAACTGTATTCGCCATCGAACGCTGGGTCAACTAAAACTCGACCATAGCCCGCATGATTCATGACGGTTCGTCGTGAAATCGTGCCAATAGGCCAGGCGAGGGGCGCGAGGCTAGGGGCTAGAGGAAAGAGTCATGTTTCCGACCAGAAGTCTTCACCCCTAGCCTCTAGCCCTGTGCCTCTCGCCAAGAAGCTCGCAGATTGACAGC
>OBEQ012652873.1_pt1 | contig 57224 bp, 52 predicted proteins | sample 1670901 | NCBI WGS metagenome assembly OBEQ01 (sample SAMEA104232315, study PRJEB22302) | groundwater metagenome | biome: forest; feature: aquifer; material: groundwater | place: USA | collected 2011-08-07 | depth 5.4 m
AACTGCTCGTAGGTGTTGCCAATCAGTGTGAATCTTCCTGAGGCTGTCTTTGTCCCCAGGGAGCATAAAGGTAACGTCCATGGTCACCTTAGCCTCACCGCCATCCCGAAAGCGGACGGGAATGCTGGTGTCTCCAGGGTCACCTTCTTTATCGTGCTTGCTAAATGCAAGCGTGTTGTTGGAAGTGATGTAGACCGTGAGTTTACCAAATCCTTGGAAGAAGATTCCAGGATCAGTGATTACTTCCAGTTTCCCATTAGGAAACTGAACTACGGTCGCGTTCCCCACATCATTGTGGTCAACGCAGTTGAAAATCACCACCAAGCTTATAACAAGGATCAAAAACGCTCCTGCAAGAATTCCAATTGTTTTCGCTTTCATCGAACTGTGCTCCTGTTGCGGTGATGAATGGGCTGCTCGGTTTCGGGCAGTTCATCCTGGTTTTCTGGTTCTGGCATGTACTCTGCAGACATAACTGCAAGCACAGCCGCGTCGTATTCTATGCCCTGGTGTTCAACCAGTCGCAGTACATGCTCATTTACAATGGACTTTGCTTCGTCTAAAGTGATAAGCTGTTCTGCAACACTCTTTGCCTCATCTTCCTTTTGTGACTTCTGGATCTGATTTTTTACTACCAGACCAGTGCCTAAAATAATGATGAGAAAAAAGAGGGCTATAAAAAAGTAAAGAGCAAACATTGTTTTTGGCCTCCTTTGCCATGTAACAATAAAAACTGAGTAACATGGAAGTATAGTATATTTTTGTATTTTTGTCAATATTTATGGCAAATTTGACAATTTAGGCTTATTCATGCTATATTTAAGCAGTTCTGGGCAAGTCGCATAATCGCCACGTGAAATATAATTTTGCGTGGAGGAAAGTCCGGACACCTTGTTAATAGCCTCTTAAGAGCTATGAACGAAAGTAGCGGGTAACGCCCGTCAGGAGTAATCCTAGAGATGCGAACAGTGACGCCCAAACCGAAAGGAGCGGGTATCCTTCATGGATAAACCTTTATGGCAACATAGAGGATGAAACGGCTAAATTCTTACTTGGGTGCAAGGCCAAGTTTGGTAGGCTGCTTGATCCTGTAAGCAATTACAGGGCTAGAGAGATGATTGTGTAGAAACAGAATCCGGCTTACGAACTTGCCCAGTACTATTAAAAACCCGCTATACTATGCGGGTTTTTAATATGAGACCCTAGATTTGAGTGGAAAATTTTAGTATAATATAAGATATGAAACGATCAGAACTTATCTTTAATCTTGCAAGTTTACCAGTAGATAGTGTAATGGTTTTACTTGCTGGTATTGCTTCCTTTAATAGCCGCATTAGATTAAAAGATTTTGTTGGCCCTATTATTTATCAACTTGATCTGCACTCGTTTGTTGTGAGTGGGGCAAAAGTACTTCCTATATTAGTTATTATTTTTGCGCTGCTGGGACTATACAACTTACGGGGTACCCGTAGATTTTATACAGAGGTTGGTAAAATTATGCTTGGTGTTACAGTTGCTCTTTTTTTAGTCATTATTTTATTCTTTTTTAACCATACTGTATTTCCATCCCGCTTTATTATTCTTGCATCCTGGGTATATGCCACAGTATTTGTAATTATAGGCCGATTACTTTTGCGTTTGCTTCAGCGCTGGTTGTTTAATAAAAAAATGGGACTACATCGTTTAGTAATTGTAAACGGTAACCATACAGAATCCCGGGTGATAAAAGAAGCGCTTATGCATCGTATGCATGGCTACGAAGTTATTAAAGAGTTTGATTACAGTTCTACTGTTGTTGGTGAGTTGGAAACGCTTATTAGAGCCACACCATTCGACGAAATTATGCAAGCAAACCCAGGCCTTCCCGATGAAGCCAATTTGGCATTGGTAGAGTTTGCCAAGCAACGAGGACTACAATTTAGCTTTGTACCTAATCTTTTTGAAGTTCAAAGAAACGTGGTTGAAGTGGGAAGCCTGCAAGGAGTGCCTGTAATCAGTTTAAAAAACACACCCTTAGATGGTTGGGGGAAAGTTGCAAAGCGAGTAATTGATATTATTGCGAGTGCCGCATGCTTAATTCTTCTTTCCCCGCTGTTTCTTGTGTTATATATTGCAATTAAATTTGATACTCACGGGTCGGCTATCTATCCAGCTTTGAGAGGCGGCAGAGGTAGAGATTTTGTGTTTTATAAATTTAGGTCTATGTACGCCCATTTAAGCGTGGGTAATAGTTTTGGTGGGGTAGAAGCAGAAAAGCTCCGTCAACAGTTATGGGAGAAAAACGATCGTGGAGGTAAGGAAGGACCTTTTTTAAAAATTAAAAATGACCCTCGGGTAACCCGCGTAGGTAAATTTTTACGCAAAACTAAATTAGATGAAATTCCTCAATTTTGGAACGTGCTCAAAGGAGATATGAGCATGGTGGGCCCCCGTGCACATGTACTGGACGAAGTAGGTAAGTATAGAGATGCGTACCAAAGAATGTTCAGTATTAAGCCGGGGATATTTGGTATGTCACAAGTGGCCCAAACCAGTTGGCCAGATTTACCCTTTGAAGAAGAAATCAGGCTTAACACCTACTACATAGAAAATTGGAGTTTATGGCTCGATCTAAAAGTTTTGTTTCAAAGTTTTTACTTACTTTTTTTTGCAAAAAAACCTAATGAAGATTACTAGCTCTGCAGAGCCTCAACAACTCGCTTTGGCGCACGACTCCTTTACACAACTTGGCGGTGCTGAGCGCGTAGTCCGGGCTCTGCACAAGGCTTTTCCTGAAGCTTATGTATATACATTAGTAGTAGACCCGAGCATTAAGCCTCATATCAGCCAGTATCGAGTAGTTCAAACCTGGCTTAAGTGGTTATACCCGTTTGTTCCAGGACTACAGTGGTTGTTACCCTTTATCCCATTTGCTGTCTGGACTATACAGCCAAGAGCAGATATTCTGCTTTCTTCTAGTTCATCTTTTGCAAAGGGGATTCGGCTAAAAAAACCAGGAGTACATATTAACTATTGTCATACTCCTACTCGTTTTATTTGGATAGATAGAGCATATATCAATCAGGAGGTTCCAATACTGTTACGGCCACTTGCCAAAATTTTTTTACATTGGTTAAAGCTGTGGGATCTAAGGGCTTCGGAGCATGTAGATTACTTTATTGCTAACTCTCAAGAGGTGCAAAAGCGAATTGCTCAGTATTATCATAGACACTCAGTTGTTATCCATCCTGGGGTGGATATAGATTTTTGGAAGCCTTCGAGGGCCAAACAAAATTATTTTTTAATTGCAGGCCGATTGCACGCACATAAGGGTAACCAAGCAGTAATAGAGGCGTGTACCAAGCTTGGCTTACCTTTACACGTTGTTGGTACGGGAAGACAAGAACAGTATCTGCGAAAAATTGCTGGTCCTACTGTAATTTTTTTAGGAAGGGTTAGTGATCAAGTCCTGCGAGATGAATATAGCGGAGCCCTCGGGTTTATCTATCCTCCGTTAGAAGACTTTGGGCTTATGCCAATTGAGGCCGCAAGTTGTGGAACGGCAACACTTGCTCTAAGCGCCGGAGGCAGTCTTGAAACAGTAGTGCCTGGAGTTACGGGAGATTTTTTTTCTAGCCCAACAGTACAGGAAATTTCAGAAAAGCTTACCTCCTGGAATCAAGCTGCATATACACAAGAGGCGCTACGCAAACACGCAAGGATGTTTAGCGAAGCCACATTTAGATCTCGGATTAAGGAATTTGTACAACAAGTAAGTGAGTAATTTCTATGAACATTGCAGTTGATATGCGCAGCCTTCAAACAGGAAGCGTCAGTGGGGTAGAAAACTATGTCCTGCAGGCGCTTAAAACACTTATTCCCATTGACCATGAGAACAAATACACGCTTTTTTATAATGCAGTAAGACCTCAAAAGTTACCAGAATTGCAATTTATTAATGCTGAAACTATCTACTTACGAATCCCGAATAAAATCTTAAATTTATCTTTAAAGTTTTTTAAGTACCCCAAGTTTGAACAACTTTTGGGCGGATTTGATTGTCTTTTTTTACCAAATCTAAATCAATTTGCGATAGTGCGAGGTACAAGGTTAGCTGTTACGGTACATGATCTTTCTCCCTACATTATGCCTGAAACCTATAATTGGAAGCGTCGTTTATGGCATTTCCTGCTTGGTTACCGGACTGCTCTAAACGCGGCCTCTATTATTTTTGCAGTATCTGAATTTACTAAGCGAGATATTATTGACATGTTCGGTATTTCTGAAGAAAAAATTCAGGTTGTGTACCCGGGAATAGATCACCTGCGGTTTTATCCAGATCTACCACAAAACTATTTACGGGATATTAGAAACCGACTTGGTTTACCCGGTGACTATATTTTATTTTTGAGCACATTAGAACCGCGAAAAAATTTAAGCCAACTTATTCGTGCGTTTAATAGTTTGCCTGACAAAGTAGATTTAGTAATTGCAGGTAAGCTTGGTTGGAAATATGCACAGAGCATACGAGAGATTACCAATAGTCCCAAAAGAAAAAGTATCCATTATCTTGGACCGATTACAGAGCACGATAAACCAGGAGTAATGAAGTTGGCTCGAGTTGTTGCCTACCCAAGTTTGTACGAAGGTTTTGGATTTGTGCCCTTAGAGGCCATGGCAGTGGGAACCCCCGTACTTACCAGTCAAGTATCGGCAATTCCAGAAGTCGTAGGCGACGCAGCTCTGTTAGTAAACCCTTACACAGAAGACGACCTTGCAGAAGGACTGCATATTCTGCTCACACAAGAAAGTTTTCGAAATACATTAATACATCGAGGTTTACTCCACACACAGAAGTATACCTGGGCACGCACCGCGCAAGGTCTGCTAGATGGTTTTAATTCCTTAAAAAATATACCTGTATGAATATAGGGTTTGATTTTAGAATGGGCGGTTCTCGGAATGCCGGTATTGGTCGGTATGCATTTGAACTACTTAGTCATATCCTTCAGTTAGATGCTAAAAATACCTATTCAGTATTTTACAGACCTGATACGGTGAGTGAAGAGGACTTAGAAGTCCTTAAACGCTTTGAACAAGTTGAGCTGCTGCCGGTATTTTCTCGTCACTACTCACTATCTGAGCAAACTGTATTTTTGCGCCAGTTGCAACGCACACGCTGCGATATAGTGCATTTTCCAAATTTTAATGTTCCCGTATTGTACCGCAGACCCTATGTGGTAACAATTCACGACCTCGCACACCATAAAATTTCTGGACATAAAAAGAGCAGGTGGGTGCACTTTCACGCCTATAAATATATTATTCAGCACGCAAGCCGCAGCGCCCGGCGGATTATTACCATATCACAAGCAGCTAAGCGAGAGATTGTAGAACTATTGGGGGCCCCACAAGAAAAAGTGCATGTTATTTACGAAGCAGGTACCCTACAACAGCAAGACCCAGAAGCAGTAGTTGCAGTTAAGAAAAAATTTCTCTTAACGCGTCCTTACTTTTTGTTTGTGGGCACCCTTGAACGTAAAAAGAACGTGGTAAACTTAAGTAGGGCATTTGACTTGTTTATTAACCATACCCAGTTGGATATGGATTTAGTTTTTGCAGGCAAAGTGGATCCACATTACCCACTGATTAAACATCAAGCTTTGGATATCCTACATAAGGACCGTTTGGTGTTTACTGGCTACATTCCTGATTCAGACTTAGCTGCATTGTACCGTGGAGCTTATGCCTTTATTTCTGCGTCACTTCACGAAGGTTTTGGTTTACCCGGTGTTGAAGCAATGAGTTTTGGTATACCATTGCTTGTATCTAACACCCCAGTATTTAACGAGATCTATGATAACGCAGCGCTTTATTTTGATCCAGAGAATTTAGAAAGTATTGCAAAAACTATGGAGATTGTTTCCACTGATGCGCGTTTTCATATAGAGCAGCAGCAAAAAAGTTTTGCACGGAGTCAATTATTTAACTGGCGTAAAACCGCACAGGAAACACTTGCGGTGTACAATACGTCACTATGAAGAAAAAAATAAAAAACAAATCACTGGTATTTGTTGCGGGAGGTTCTGGCGGGCCGGTTACCCCACTGCTTGCAGTAGCAGATATTTTGTCACGCACTCATAGGCAGCTTGATATGGTATTTGTTGGTACCAGAACTGGGCCTGAAAAAGAGTTGGTGTTAAACGCAGGTTTTAGTTTTTTTGTTGTAACTTCCGGGAAATGGCGTAGATATTTTTCATTAAAAAATATCTACGCCCCAGTATTATCCGGTATTGGTTTCTTTCAGGCGTTGGTTCTGCTTCGGAACATAAAACCTTCTGTGGTTATTGGCAGCGGCAGCTTTGTACAAGTGCCATTACTTTGGGCAGCATGGTTTCTGAGTATTCCAATTGTGATTCACCAACAAGATGCGAGGGTCTCTCTTGCAAACATTCTTTGTGCACCAATTGCAAAAAAAATTACCGTGAGCTTGCAATCTTCTCTGAGTGACTTTGCACACGCATGGACCATTGGACAGCTTGCGAAGAGTTCCCGGGTGATTTGGACTGGTAATCCAGTAAGACAAAACGTTCTTGCTGGTGAAAAATCAGCAGCCTTAAAACTTTTTGGTTTTACCGAACGTCTACCAGTTGTGTTGGTCATGGGAGGTGGTACCGGAGCCTTAGCGATTAATCAGCTGGTATTGCAGGCACTGCCGGAGCTTACAAGTCATATGCAAATTTTACACATTACTGGAAAAGGCAAAGGACAATACCCTCATTGCGCTAACTACTATAGTGCAGCTTTTTTATTAGACATGGGAGCTGCCTATGCAGCAGCAGATCTAGTAGTAAGTAGAGCAGGGATGGGAAGCCTGAGCGAATTGTCTGCCCTTGCTAAACCAGCAGTAATTATTCCCATTCCACATTCGCACCAAGAAGCAAATGCTTTGGTAGTAGAAAAATTGCAGGCGGGTATAATCCTGCATCAGTCAGAACTCACTTCACACAGATTTGCTGCGCTCTTGCTAGGCTTTTTTGAAGAAAAAGCAATGGCAGAGAAATTGAGCAAAAATATTACTCAGCTTATGCCCAGGCACGCTTCGCTTGGGGTTGCAAAAATTATTGAGCAAGTGGCTGGCTTAGATACCAGACTACCCACCTCACTTCTAGTAAAAAGGCAGAAAAAGTAGTATAGTACTTTGCATCTACATCCGTATGAATTCGACTCTATCTCGTCCGAAAATTGGTCTTGCTTTGGGGGGAGCCGCTGCCCGGTCTGTTTTTTATATTGGAATTTTAGAAGTTTTAGAAGAGCATAATATACCAATTGACTTTATTGCCGCATCTTCTAGCGCGTCTATTGTGGCAGCCAGCTTTATTTGCAGAACACTACCTCAGTTAAAGGATAGGGTACTGAAAATGAATCGGAGTACTATTTTTGAACTGCTTGATAAAAACCATACCAAAAGCGGACTGTATTCCTTGGACCGAGTAGAAGAAGAACTCAGGATTTATACTCGAGGACTTTCCTTTGCAGAAGTCCAGCCACTTATGGCGTTTATGGCTACAGATATTCAGCATGGGGAGCTATTTGCTTTGTCCATTGGAGATATCGCACATGCAGCTCGTATTTCGTGTACCGTTCCAGGGCTCTTTGAGCCAGTTGCTTGGGGTTCTAAGTTGTTAGTAGATGGCGGGCTACTATCTACTATTCCTTCTGGAGTTGCGCGCGCTGCTGGTATGGATGTAGTGATTGGTCTTAATTCTCGGGGAACCAAGTATATTTTTAAAAAAAACCATATGCGGCTGAAAAAGAGTTTAGATTTGCTTAAGAAAATTTTGCTGATTAATCACGCTGATCGAGCATGGGACCGAATTATGAAGTCTTTGGAATACAGTGATTGGCTTTCTGCCTATGCGACTACCCTTCATGAACAGCAAGACATTCATCCAGGCGTATTTACTGTACTTGGTAAATCTATTGATATTGCAATTCAAGCTGAAAAAAACGACGTTTCCGATGACCCACTTTTTGGCTGCGACCTAATGTTATCCTTAGATCATAATCGGTTTGGAGTAGTAGACTTTAATCATAGTGTTGATTTGTATGAGCTCGGAAGGCATACCTGTGAAGCAGAACTGCCAAATATACAAGCACTCCTGCAGCCTCGGGTACCAGAATTATATACCGCAAAGGTTTAGCCAATGGATATTACTCAAGTACGAACAGTCTACTTTATAGGCATTGGTGGTATTGCTATGTCTGCAACAGCAGGTATTGCAAAAGCTCGTGGATTTGAGGTAAGCGGGAGTGATTCCCTAGAAGTATACGAACCTTCAAAAACGGTTTTAGATACATTTGGTATTCCATACTACACGGGTTACAAACAATCCCAAGCAAAAGATGCTGCGGCTGATATGTACATAGTTTCAGCAGGGGAGACCGAAAAAAACCCCGAGGTAGCGTATTTAATTTCTGCTGGTATTCCATATTATTCTTTTTCAGAATTTTTATTTTACTTGTCAGAAAATAATATACGAATTGTAGTTACTGGTACACATGGAAAATCTACCACTTCTGCGCTACTTGGGTTTGCCTTAGAGCAATTAGATGATAGTTCGTTTATGATTGGCGCAGTATTACGCAATACTGAATCTAATTTTCATGCAGGCTCTGGTCATTACTTTGTATTTGAAGGTGACGAATACCGAGCAGTTTTTGACGACCCAACGCCAAAATTTCATTTCTATAAACCTGATATATTAGTTTTGACTAACCTGGAGTATGATCATCCAGATGTCTATGCATCGGTAGAGGAAATTCAATCCGAGTTAGGCTACTTACTCGAGAATCTACCAGATGATGGCATAGTTATTTATAATGGAGATGATGCGAGGCTCCAGCAATTACTCTATCAAAGCAATAGAAGAAATTTTTCTTTTGGAAAAGGAACTGAAAATGACTTTGTAATCCAAAAAGTAGCAATAACCCCAACCCACACAGAATTTGTAATTAGTAATTGCTTGGATAAGCAAAGCCCAAAACAAGAATTGTACTACTCACATTTGCCTGGGGGTGTGTTTGCGTATAACGCCGCTGCAGCAATAACTGCTTTGCGTGTGCTTGGGTTTAACCCAGAAACAGTAAGCGTTGTACTGGCTTCATTTTTAGGCATTAAACGTAGGTTTGAAATTTTGGGAGTAGAAAAAGGAATAACCGTAATCGACGACTATGCCCACCATCCTACAGCAGTTGCAAGTACACTTCACGCAGCTCGGGAGCAGTACCCACAAGCCCACATTTGGGCTGTGTTTGAGCCTCATACCTTTAGCAGAACACAAGCACTTATTAACGAACTTTCCACAGCCTTCCGAGACGCGGATCAGGTTCTGTTAGCTCCTATTTATTCGGCTCGAGAACACACTGGCGCTGCAGTAGTAAGTGACGACCAAGTGCTGCAAGCTATAAGAGTGCACAATAAAACCACGCGATTAGTAACAAGTAAAAGCCAAGCACTCAAGATAATAGCTGGAGATGCAAAACCAGGAGACGTAGTAATTGTTATGGCAGTGGGAAGCTTTAATCGCCTTGGCCCAGAGCTGTTAGCTCATTTGTCAAAAACTTTATAATATTTGCATATGAAAAAAATAATTATTCTTGGGGTAGTTTTGCTTATAGCGTTAGTACTTGGTTTCTATTGGTATAGAACAGCAAGAGCAGAGGTGGGAACCCTTACCATTTATAGCGGATCTATAAAAGTACTGCGCAATAGCACTCAAGTAAATGGAAATAATGGACTTGGTATAAAAGTAAATGATGTGTTGGTGGTTGATCCTGGTAGTAGAGCTGGGTTAGTACTTTTTGATGGTTCAATACTCCGATTAGAAGGAGGAACGCAAATAGCTGTTGCATCTCTGAGATACAAAGGCAAGACGCTTACCGATGCAAGTTTCTCTTTGCTTGTCGGTAAAGTTTGGTCTAAACCAAAACCGTTACCGCAAGGAAGCCAGTTTGAAGTAGAAACTCCAACAATTGTTGCTGCAGTGCGCGGTACTAGTTTTAACACCGAATACCTGGAGCGTGCGAGTAGTATATATGTATACCGCCATCAGGTTTCTACTTTTAGAATAACCAATATTGGAGATGTGAGATCAGTGAGTTCTGGACAATTTTTTAAGATATCAGATATACATGCAACCGAAGATTTTAACCAAGGTCCCAGAGATGCACAACCAGGAGAAATTGATGACTGGATACGCTTTAACCAAAAACTAGACGACGAAATAGACGGAGTACAGTCTGTGCAAACACAAAGTACCACTACGAGTGCGTCTCTGGAATTACCTGTTTCCACCACAAGCACTACTTCAAGCCAGGAAACTGTGGTAGAGCCCTCAAAGCCTACAACAAACTCTACCAAAGAGCCCAACAAAACTATTATTCCCGGAACACAATCAGTCTTTGCTCCTCCTGCAAAGCAACCTACTGTGCCTCTATCTGCTACCAAGCAAGTAGTAAAAATTAGTTTGTCTGCAACCAATACATCTTTAGCAGTAGAGCAGTCTGTATTGCTTAAAGTAGCTATTACTTTTAGCGATGGCTCAAGCCAAACCAGTACCGATGGAGTAAGTTGGTTGCAAACTCCCGAGCTTGGAATAATTAAGAACCCTGGCTACTTTACTGGAGTAAAAGAAGGTAGCACGCAAGTCGTTGCAACCTTTGGAGGTGTTCATTCAGAAGCAATTACACTGCAAATAGGAAACCAAAAGCAGATTACAAGACTTTCTATTAGTTGCCAAAAAAATAGTCCCAAAGACACAGCAACAAATTATCGGTTTCCTACTGCGCAGTGTAGCGTGCAAGTTTTTTATAGTGATGGTACTTCTGCAAGCGTAACCAATCAGAGTACATTAAACGCCAGTGGTTCGGCTAAGGGAACTATTAATAGCAGCGGCTATTATGTGCCAGAGTCGCAAGGAAGTGATACTATAACCGCACATTTTAATGGAGTGAGCGCTTCTACTATAATACAAATCCCATAATGCAATTTAAGCGACAATTTATTGTTGGTCTATTGAGCACTCTTGCACTGCTGCAATTAGGGTGGCTGTCTGGTGTGGAGCAACTTGATTACAAAGGCTTAGATTTATTTAGGACTCGTAATACCCCTCATCCTAATATAGTTATATTGGCAGTTGACAATAAGTCGCTACAAGCAATTGGTAGGTGGCCATGGGACCGCAAAGTGCATGCGCAGATAGTTACAGCGCTGAGCATGGCGCACCCCCGCGTGATAGTGTATGATGTTAATTTTTTTGAACCACAGAATTCTGAAAGTGATGCACAGTTTGCTCAAAGTCTTGAAAAAGTTTCATTTCCAGTTGTGCTTGCGAGTCAGCCCGTATACTACGCAAATAAAAATACACCAGCCGCACTTCTTACCCCACTTCCTGAACTAAAAACCAAAACAGTTACACTTGGTCATTCAGAAGTACTGGTTGGTGGAGATGCAGTGGCAAGAGTTTTTCCTACACAACTTCAGTTGGGTGTTGTGGTTATACATCCCTTGGCAGTTGCTGGTTTTTTGTCTTCTGGCGGCTCCCTTCCTGCTAAAGGAATGGGTCTACTTGATTTTGCGGGGCCAGCAAGTACTTTTACTACAGTATCTGTTTCAGATCTTCTGTCTGGCAAAGTTTCTCTTGATATATTTAAAGATGCGTTTGTGCTTATTGGTGCTACTGCGCCAGACTTGCATGATGTGGTGTTAACACCGGTGGGGCTCATGAGTGGTGTAGAATGGCAAGCAACTGTATTTGATAACCTGTTACTTAACCGAGTAATTAGTGTTGTGCCACTGTGGCACAGGCTGCTGCTTGGGCTTGTTTTAGGCCTTACTGTGGCTTGGGTTTTGGCACGAAAACGAATTCGTACCGGTTTTGTTATTGCTTCCTGCCTTGTTGTATTATTAGTGCTTGTAAGTTGGGTGTTGTGGCTCAACAAATTGGCATTGCCATTTAGCCATAACCTAATCGTTGTTGGTGGGGTATTTTCAGTGAGTGCAGGTTCCCGGTGGTACGAAAGTGAAAAGGAAAAACGAAAAATGCGCGCAGCGCTGTCTCATTATTTTTCTCCTCAGGTCTTGGATCACGTACTCAGGCACCCAGAAGAATTACAGCTTGGGGGTAAGCGCGCAGAGGTAACAATCTTTTTTTCTGACATCCGTTCTTTTACCACAATCAGCGAATCAACACCCCCCGAAGTACTTACCCAGGTTTTGCATGAGTATTTTACTGAGATGACCCAGTGTATCTTAGAAACAGACGGAGTAATAGATAAATTTATTGGCGATGCAATAATGGCGTTTTGGGGAGCGCCGTTTACGCAAACAGATCAGGCTGATAGGGCAATCAAGGCAAGTCTCGCAATGCTTAAAAAATTGCCAGCGCTACAAAAAAAATGGCACGCTAAGGGGTGGCCAATTATTACTATTGGTATAGGTCTAAACACCGGAGTTGTCACCGTGGGAAACATGGGCTCTCGAACTCGGTTTGACTACACAGTAATAGGGGATGCAGTCAATTTAGCTTCTCGGCTCGAGAGTGCAACTAAAGAATTTAAAGTACCAATAGTAATTGGAGAAAATACAAAAAATAAAGTGATTAGTAGCTATACATTTAAGCCGTTAGGCAGTACTGTAGTAAAGGGGAAAACCGAAGCCGTGAATGTTTATACTGTTGATATACCGGAGTAGTTATATACAAAGTAAAAAAATAAAGGAGGTAGAAGCATGGATTATGGTACACGAGTACTCACAGATTCGGGTAATTTTACTGATCCAAAAGCATGTACTATTGCGTATGCAGAACAGCACGCAATGATATTTGAATTGCAAAATATATTGAGTGATTCTTTAGGTTTGCTTTCACCAACAAAATGGTCTGAGGAGCTTTCAAAGAAATTTGTGAGCTTACGTCAACAACTTACTGGTGTTGATGGTGTAACCTTGTATAAGCGATATGTGTCACCGTATCGCGAATTAAGTCTTATTCGGCTTGCATTAGATAATGGGACGCTGAGTGACGAGGACTGGGAAAAGCTGTTCTTGGGAAGTTTAGAAATTCTGGTACGGTCAGATTCAGTTTCTGGTTATTTCGCACAAAATCCAAGTGAACGAACAGTAGACCTCCCACCATCCTGTAGTAAACCAGTATTATTATCTAAGGACTTTGCTCAGTGGGAAGTAGATGTTACTCTGCTTCCAGATACTTTGCTCACGAAAATAAAAGCTTTAGAAACAAAAGATTACAAAATGGAAGGAATGCTTCTGTTTATGAATCTTGGCTGGAACCAAGCACATTTTGTGCTGCAAGTGGTAAAGCAGACTGCGCGTACCTTTACTGATGCGCAAATACAGTTAGCAAGAAACTTTTTTATGCTGCTTTTGCCCCTCTTGCATAGCTATGAGCAACAAATATCGTATTAACCTCTCTTAAACTGTGGGTTCACAAAAGACCCACAGTTTTTTTATTCGAGTATCATTATTTGCTGTAATACTACTTAACTTATATAGTAATATTAGAAAGCTAAAAATACTTAAAAATCATCATGAATATTAACATTAAAGCTACTAATACTAAACTTACTACTGCTATTCGTAGTGCAGTAGAAGATAAATTATCTATATTAGAACCTTTCCTTAAGCCTGAGGACAAAATTCATTTAGAATTAGCAGTTGATAATAGGCACAAAAGTGGGCCAACTCAGGGGGCCGAAATTACCATCCATCCGCATGGCCATTTTGCCATGGCCCATGGTGTAGACGTATACGAGGCATTAGATTTACTTGTACCAAAAATTAAAGAGCAACTTACTAAAGCAAAAGATAAGAAAATCGCGCTGCGTAGAAAGTTTGGTGCCAAAGCTAAACGCGGATAAAATACATTTATGAATTTTAAGCTTTTAACTCAAGGGTTCCTTATTCTTCTGATAAGTGTATGTGTGTATGCGCTCCACTCCACTGTATACGCAGCATATGGCTCAGTAGATACTGTTAGTACTGCATCGCCAACACAAGTATTTGTAAATGGCTGGGCATATGATAGTAATAAGTCTCTTACTTTAAGTATATCTATTCTGGCAAGCTATCAAGGTTCCAAAACCTATACCTTTAACTCGCAAAGCGATGCAAAATACTTTACGTTTGTAAATAGGCCAGATGCAGATACGTATGTTGCCCAAAAATATGGAGTTTTGCTCGCACATACTACTGGTTTTAGGTTTAATGCAGCTGCAGCGCTCCCGAGCGGTTTATATAAAGTAGTTTCCTTTACGGCAAATAATCAAGAAGTACCTATTAGCATTACTACGGGCGGTGGATCTGAGTTCTATGTTGTTAAAAGTCCAGTGCCAAATGAAGGCTGGATTGAAGGGGTAGCAGACAGACATTTTTTAAAAGGCTGGTCTTTTTATAGCAATGATGTAAACACGCGTATGGTGTTTACGTTTGTAGATGCTAATAAACGTACATTTGTTGTAGACTCTTCTCGTTTGGTGGTTGGGTTTGATTACGATGGCACAGATCGGCCAGATGTAGCAGAGTACTTAGTAAAAAAATATGGAATTACTAAACCAAATTTTATACTTGGATTTACCATAGATTTACGTGCGGCCTTGCCTGTGGGTACGTATACGCTTACCTCTGCTAAATTCTATCCAGAGCGAATAGACGCGAAGGTATATAAATCATCAGGCTCATTTAGGGTAATGGGCAAATCTACTAAGCGTATTGTAATAACAGAAAGCAGATCTAGATAAAAAGAAAAACATGCACCGATAATGCTGGTGCATGTTTTGTTGATGGCCTTTTCCCTTACCGTACGCTTTCGTAGGTCAGGTCTTCAATGGGACTCCGACGCGCATACTGCAGCGTGCCGCAGTTCCGCAGATACAGTGCTTCTTTTCCGCGGAACGTAGTTGGGTAGAACAAATTAGTTCTCACGAACTCTACCCAAGACATGTACTCGTTGTTTGGGTAGAACATTCCCCTGGCGATTACATCAACACCGTACTTCCATTCCACGGACACAGTGTCGTCGTCTGCAGCTTCCTCAAAACGGTCGCTTGCAACTCCCCGTAAGATGCGCAAGGCACCTATGAGAGTGAGTTGGTTTTGAGGTGTTGTATTAGGCTCCTCTTTTGGAAACATCCATCCAAAGAAGAATTTGAAAAGGTTTTTGAGCATTTTTCCTCCATTGATTTCAGAAAAAGTGTATATGCGGCGGCGAACTTTGAAGTGCACCAGTATTAATCGCGTCGATTTTGCAGGCACTTCATCACCTTTGCATTTGGTTTTTTGGGACTCGTTCGCTTACTTCTCCAAGTAAGCATCTATTGTAGTTTGGCTTGGGCCGTAGTAGAAGAAGAGCGTGTCTCCCTCCATCTGGTCGTGGTCGAACTTAACTTCTGCCCAGCCAGCTTTGACATATCGTTGAATAACGATATCAATTACTGGTCTGGGGTAGCCATGGGATCTCCCCAGGCTGTATGTTTCGTATCCAATTGGGCCTCCTTTGGCTGGCTTATCTTTTAAGACATCGTCAATCTTAGCTTCAAGTTCATCAGCCAAGGCTTTAAATTTTCCATTAAGGTCCTTGGGTCCTACTGCCATGATTTTTCCTCCCTAATTTAGTTGTTTAGATTCTGGGATTAACAAATGCATAGAATTATCTACTATTTTAGCATAAAGATATGTATATGTCAATATATAACAGACCCTGGCTCTGCTATACTGAGATAGTCTTAATTCGAGAATTTAATGATTTTATGTCGTTTTTAAGCAATTTATTTAATCCTGGGGTCAACCCTCTTAAAACCCATAGCAAAGAACTTGCGACTATTAATAGTTTTGAAGAGGAGTTAAAGAATCTTTCTGAAGAACAAATACAAACAGAAATTTCTAGCTTTAAAGATCTTTTTGCTCAGATTGCAGATGAAGATCAAACTTTAAAAAAATTAATAGAAATTCGGCCTCGGGTGTTTGCGCTAACTCGCGAAGCTGCACGCAGAAGTATTGGTCAATTTCATTATGATGTGCAAGTAGTGGGGGGTATTGTGTTGTCTGCAGGAAATATTGCAGAAATGAAAACCGGAGAAGGTAAAACCTTAACTGCTACTCTGCCGTTGGTACTTTTTGCTTTAGCTGGCAAGGGCGCTCATTTGGTTACGGTAAACGATTACTTGGCTCGTTGGCAAGCAAGTTTAATGGGCCCTCTTTTTCACTATTTAGGCTTATCTGTTTCTTCTATTCAACATGAGCAATCTTTTATTTACGATCCAACCTACCAACCAGAGGCAGAAGAATTAGAGCGCTTAGAACAAGAAACCGAAGGCTTAGTTATGGATGTAAAGCATATGCGGCCTGTACGCCGGCGTGAAGCCTATTTGGCAGATATTACCTATGGTACCAATAATGAGTACGGCTTTGATTACTTGCGTGATAACATGGTGCAGGCAGCAGAACAGTTGGTTCAGCGTGAGTTGTTTTATGCGATTGTAGACGAAGTAGATAGTATTTTAATAGACGAAGCTAGAACGCCGTTAATTATTTCTTCGCCTGATACAGAGCCAACCACAAAGTACTATGACTTTGCAAAGTTAGTGGAGCGGCTTACTGAACACGAACACTTCGAAGTAGATGAAAAAAAGAAAGCCGCAATTCTTACAGATGCAGGCATTTCTAAAATAGAAGAAATACTTAGAGTGCCTAATATTTATGATACATCTAAGGGCGTAAGTACTTTGCATCATATTGAACAAGCACTTCGGGCTAAAACGCTTTTTAAGCGCGACCGTGATTATGTAGTTAGGGACGGTGAAATTATTATTGTAGACGAATTTACGGGCAGGCTTATGTTTGGCCGCAGATATAGCGAAGGGCTGCACCAAGCAATAGAAGCAAAAGAAAATGTAAAAATTCAGCAAGAGAGCAAAACACTTGCTACTATTACCTTTCAGAATTTATTCCGGCTCTACAAACGCTTAAGTGGTATGACAGGAACAGCTAAAACCGAAGAAGAAGAGTTCTTTAAAATCTATCGTTTAGAAGTAGTGCAAATTCCTACTAATAAACCAATGGTGAGGATAGACTCTTCTGATGTAGTCTATAAAACCGAGGAAGCAAAATTTAAAGCAATAGCACGGGACGTAAAAGAACGCCATAAAAATGGTCAGCCAGTCTTAATTGGTACAGTAAGTATAGCTAAGAACGAACTGCTTGCAGATCATTTAAAACAAGAAGGGCTTCCATTTGAAATTTTAAACGCTAAAAACCACGAGCGAGAAGCGCACATTATTTCCCAAGCTGGCCGCCTTGGCCAGATTACTTTAGCCACTAATATTGCCGGCCGTGGAGTAGATATTTTGCTTGGTGGTAACCCTATTGATCCAGAAGAAGCTGCTCAAGTACGGGATGCAGGGGGCTTGCATGTGCTGGGTACAGAACGGCACGAATCACGCCGCATAGATAACCAATTACGTGGGCGAAGCGGTAGGCAAGGGGATCCTGGATCCAGCCAATTTTTTGTGAGCATGGACGATGATCTTATGCGGCTCTTTGGTGGTGAGCGCATGAAGAATTTAATGAACACCCTTGGCTTAAAAGACGATGAACCCATAGAAGCTCGGCTGGTAAGTAGGTCTATAGAACAAGCTCAGAAAAAGATAGAAGGTCTTAACTTTGATACACGTAAAAGTGTGTTGGAGTTTGACGACGTATTAAACCATCAGCGCGAAACTATTTATGGTCGCAGGCGCAAGTATTTACTTAAAGAAGTGAGCGCAGACGAACCAAGTGTTGCAGAAGAAATTTTAGAAATGATCCGGGCAGAATTAGGAGATTTAGTTACGTTTGAACTTTCGCAGGGAGAAGACAAGGAAGCTGCTCTAAACAAAGTATTTGATTTAGCCAATACTATTTTCTTTGTAAATCCAGAAGTAAAAGCAAAAAGTATAGAAGCTATGAAAGATGCAGCTAACGAGGAGTTTGCCTTGGTAGACACGTTATTTGCAGAAGCCAAGAGACACTGGGAAATGAAAGAAAAAGAATTTGGCCCAGAGATGTTCGAACAAGTCCAGAGGGGGATAGTATTAAATAGTATTGACCAGCTCTGGATGGAGCATTTAGATACTATGGACCACTTGCGCGATAGTGTAAGACTTCGTGGTTATGGTCAACGTGATCCACTCGTAGAGTACAAAAAAGAAGGCTATGCTCTGTTTAAGCGACTTTTGGCAGAAATAAACAAGCAAATTGTTTACACTATATTTAAAGTTGGAGTAGTAGTAGAACAACCAAGACCACAAGCAATGAATTTTGTAACTAATTTGTCAGATGGTGGCAGCTCTGCAACTGCAGTATCACAAGATGGCGGTATTGGTAGAAATGATCCCTGTCCTTGTGGCAGCGGTAAAAAATATAAAAAATGTGGCCTCCTGAATACTCCAGAACATCAGCAGCTAATGGGAAAGCAGTCATGAAGATTATTACTAGTCCACAAACAAAAGAAAACTGTTTTGCTAATGTTCAGCTTCTTGAAGGAGGTTTGATTAAGGCGGTAGTAGATATTCAAAAAGAAATTATTGCACTTGATGCCGGCATGCACGTTGACCTTGAACAGTACTTGCTCGAAAGCGGAAGCTTGCAAGAACATTTATGGGGAATTAACTTTTATCCTGAACTTACAACTGAGCAGTGGATAGAATTTGATAGCATGATTAATATTCGACCCAAACAAGGTAATAGATCGCGAAATGTGGAAGATTTAACTACGCAAGAAAAAATCAAAGCCATTGTAAATAAGCTGATTATCACATGAACGAACTTTTGCAAGCGAATAATGTTACAACCGCTCAATGGTATACACTAGATATTTTTTCTCAGCTTGGAAACGTAGCAAGCGAGGTTGGTAGAGCATTTAAGTGGCAGTCTAAAGGAAATGTGCAGTTAGCAGACGGAGCTTTTTGGCGCGCACTTGAGCTTTTAGATGCAACGATCAGTGACCCCAAAAATAGTGTAAGAAGCAGGGAAGTGCGAAGAGCAAGAGAATTGTTCTGTGCTGTATATTTAGGTACCAACGAGTACCACGAAAGTCCGCAGTCACTGGAAGAGTACTTTATGCAATTCGCTCGCCACGCTCGATATTTGCACCTATAAGAGTATGTCAAAGATTCCCTTTGACATACTTAATATGCGCCGTATTAAGAATTAACGAGTCAAACTAAAGATGAGAGAATCAGGACAACCTATTAGTTTAGAAATAGAAAAGCTGGGCTTAGATGTACCACTTATGACTCCGGAGCGCTACTCACAGATTGAACACAAGAGACCTTATATCTATGAGTTGCAAATTGGTGAGAGTAAACTAACCTATGTTGGATTCGGCCACTCATATGACCCGAGTAATCCCGCATATATACAACTTATTAATAAGTTTAATGAAGCCCACCCAGATTTAGTTTTAGTAGAAGGAATAGATAGAATCGAAGAAAGGAAAGAAGCAATTGCAAGCTGGTTACAAGGCAAAACCAATGAAGAGATAATACGCAGACATGGCGAAAGCATATTTACCCTTTCCCTTGCAGTAAAAAATGGTATTGCCTTTGATTCCCCAGAACCTAGGTATAGTGACGAGCTAAGGTATCTTGAAGAGAAAGGTTTTTCAAAAGAAAAAATATTTGTTTTTAATATCAGCAGAGACATACACCAATATAACAAAATTAAGAACCGCCCGTCTCTTGAAGAGTATCTTAAGCATTACCTTGAGAGTTTTAAGGAGGCCACTAACTGGGAAGGTTTTAGTTATACTTTGGAGAATTATAAAGTACTCTATGCTAAACTATTTAGTAAAAATTTAGATCTAGAGGATACAGAATCCTTTAGGGATTTAATGGATCCTATTCCTTGGGAAGGTAAAGAAATAAAGTTTACTAACCAGATTGCGTCGGAGTCCAATAGATATAGAGATTTATATATTATTAATCAAATTAAAGATAAGCTTAAAAAATATAAGAATATTTTTATTGTATATGGTGCAAGTCATGCAGTAATGCAAGAACCAGCGCTACAATATTTAGCTGAACATTCATGAAAACCTATATTGACCACATTGTTATATCTGTAAAAGACTTAAAGAAAAGTATTAAGTTCTATCAAGTATTTTTGGGTAAGCCAAAAGTGAGTACGTGGGACGCATCTTGGCAAATAGGCGAAGTAAAGTTATTTCTAACCTATCCTTATAAAAAGAGTATTCGAGCTTTTGATAAACATAATATCGGGCTTAATCATATTGCTTTTGGTGCTAGAAGTTTAACTGAGCTTAAAAGATTTGAACGAGTACTAAATAAAGCAAAAATAAAACACAGCGGAATTCAAATAGACAAATACAGTAAAAAAGAATTTATTTGGTTTGATGATCCAGATATTATTCGTTTAGAGTTTTATTTAAGAAATTAACTATAGCCCAAATGCTCAAATTCATCACAGGTAATAAGAATAAGTTTGCGGAAGTAGAAGCTATTTTAGGTGCAGGCAATGTTGAAATGCTTGATATTGATTTACCAGAAATTCAAGAAATAGACGCTCATGAAATCATTAAAGCAAAACTAGAAGAAGCCAGAAAGCTTGGTCATACAAACTGTATCGTAGAAGATACTTCTTTATATTTAGATTGCCTAAACGGCTTACCTGGCCCACTGATAAAGTGGTTTATGAAAACTATTGGAAACGAAGGTTTATTTAAAATTGCGCAAAGCTTTGATAATTCTAAAGCGCAAGCAAAAACAATAATTGGACTTATTCCAGAACAAGGAGATGTACAATTTTTCGAAGGGGTAGTAGAAGGCGAAATTGTAGAACCACTCGCACCAAGCGGCTTTGGGTGGGATCCCATTTTTAAACCAGTAGGCTTCGAAAAAAGCTTTGCAGAAATGAGCCAAGAAGAAAAGAACGCTGTAAGTATGCGAAAACTTGCCGCAGAAAAGCTTAAAAACCTTAATGTCTAGATGATGCCCATCTAGACAAGAAATTTTGCGGATTTACAGACCATAAATTATGAAAATAGTTTTTATCTCCGGCCCCCTCACTACAGGGTGGGATGGAAAAGATAGAGAGTTTATTCTCAATAATATTTTAAGAGCAGAAAAGTATCAGATCGCACTTATAAATGCTGGGGTTGGAGTTTTTTGTGCTCATACCCATACTTCTATGCACCACGAAAAAGGAAGCACAGCTCCAGAAAGTTATTATTACCAGCTTGATATGGAATTTTTAAAAAGATCTTCAGACGCGCTTTTGGCTATGCCTGGCTGGGAGCAATCAAAGGGAGCAAAGGCAGAAGTAGAGTGGGCAATGGCTCACAACCTGCCCGTATTTTACCCAAACAGCCACACGCAAATACAAAAAATTGTTAGGTGGGCAAAAGGTGAAGTTTAAGGATGAGAAAACTTTTTTACAAAATCTTATATTCTCTTAAGCAGTTCTATTGGTTTATTGCTCGACCCAAAACCCAAGGTGTTAAATGTATAATTACGTACCAAGGCAAAATTTTAATGATGCGCAGAAACTATGGTAAGCAAATGTGGGTGTTTCCGGGCGGTGGGATAAAAGCAGGGGAAGCTGTAAGTGAGGCAGTAAAAAGAGAGGTTAAGGAGGATTTGGGATTAGTACTTAATCAGCTAAAAGACATTGGTAGTTTTAGCGCCAACGTAGGATATAGACAAGAAACAATGTACTGTTTTACTTCAGAGCTACTAAATGTAGAAGCAAAAATTGATACAGACAGGATTGCAAACACACAATGGTTTGTACCTGCAGAGCTGCCAAAACCACTTTCTCCAATATCTCAAAAAGTTTATGATCTTTGGTTAAGGCATAGTCAAAAGAGCAACTAAAGTAAATATACTAAAATTAGAATGGGAAATTAAATAATAAACCATGCATAAACCCCCAGAGTACTCTCCACCCGACCAAAGCACCTTAGCAGATGCAAATAGTATTAACCCAGACCTCCCAGAGCATATAGTAGAACGGTTTAAAGCAGGCTATGCTTTTGTTGAAAAATTAAATCAGGCCTACCCGGTGATTGGTTATCATGTTTTTGGTTCTTCGGGTGCTCCAAAGAGGCTACGCGCAGGACATGCTTTAAGTGTTCCAAGCACAGAGATGGCAGAGAAAAGAGAGCTGCCAAGCGATGTTGATGTTATGGTTTTGGTAGACACAGCAGAAGTAACAAAGGCTCGGGAAAAAGCTATAGAAGTAGCAAAGACTATTGCAGAAGAGTATAAGCTGCGTATAGACCCCTGGGTATATGATCGATCTCAGTTACAAGAGATTGTTGGGGATAAGATTACTCAAGCAATAAAAGCAGAGTACCCAGAATATGCCCGAGCAATCGATCATTTAGCAAGCTTACTATAAAAGAAAAAGTCGACCTTTAATGGTCGACTTTATGGTTACAAACGAATGTCTGTACGAAGAGACTTTTTTGCAATCTCGCCTCTTGCTAGTTTTCTGAGCCAGTTACACTGCACGGGCATAACGGTGATTGAATCAGACATGATATTTTCTACTCCATTTTCTAAAGAAAATACATTATGCTCAATCCCTTCAATTTTAGTTTTCTTTGGTTCTATCTTTAGGTAAATAGTGATTGCTCCACCTTGTTCTTTGGAACCAAAATTTTCTGGGTGCATAATAAACAAATCACCAACTTGCAAGTCTCGAAAACGTAGCGTTTTTGGTTGTGTATTATGCTCCAAGCTTGGAGAAACATACAGCTCAGGATGGTACAAACGACGGGAAAACGAAGTCCTCAGTACTGGCTTATCAAAATCTTCTACTGCTTTTTTTACATTTTCTGGAAACGGGGTTTCTGGATCGCCGTCAAGTAACACCAATGTATTAAACATCTGCAAAATAGCATTGGTAATTACATCTGTTTCCGGCTCATTCGCTGGTCTTGTTTTTTTTAACATGCATCCTCCTCTTTCTGCAGTTGGTTAGCGCATAGATGTGTACGAAACATTGTCCTGGTTCCGAGAAAAAACCACTTGCCAGAGTTGCAGTTTTCCTGCGCGGAAATTACCTGCGCATGCAAGTAAGTAGTAACTCCACATCAGGAAAAATTCATTTGTATAAATCTCTTTAAGTTCGTTCCAATGAGAGGTGAAGTTGCTATACCAAGCCATAAGTGTATGGTCATAGTAATGGCCGAACTCATGCAGATCTTTCGTTGTAAACAAGCCTTCTGCGGCGGTGTGTATCTCTCGCAGACTTGGAACCTTTGAATTTGGAAAGATGTACTTGCTCATCCACGGATCAGGAATGGTCGTTGTGGTGGGTGAGCCAATTGTGTGAAGCAGAAATAGTCCATTTGGTTTAAGTACCCGGTGTACTACCTTCATGTACGTTTGGTAGTTCTTTGAGCCTACATGCTCAAACATCCCAAGCGACACTACATGATCAAATGAACCATGAATATCTCGGTAATCTTGGAGTATAATTACCACTGGCAAGTTTTTGCATAATGTACGCGCAAACTTGGCTTGCTCTTCTGAAACTGTAACGCCAACAACCTTAACTCCGTAACGAGTTGCAGCCCAGTGCGCAAAGCTACCCCAACCGCAACCAATATCTAATACTGTTTGTCCTCGTTTCAGTCCAAGCTTCTTACAGACAAGGTCAAGTTTAAATTCTTGTGCCGTGTCTAAGCAATTGGTTTTTTCGAAATAGGCACAGGTATAGGTCCAGTTTTTGCCTAACATATACTGGTATAACTTGTTGCCCTTATCGTAGTGTTTTTTTCCTACTTCAAAAGCTCTTCCGCCTTTTTGTAAGTTTACCAGTTTTGATTGCAGCCAACTGATAATAACCGGGATCGTAAAGGCAATTCGGTTGGAAATATCTACACTCAGTAGCCGTTGAAACATACTATCCAGCTCTTGGCATTTCCACCAGCCTTTTACATAACTTTCTCCAAAACCCAGAGATCCAAATAACAATGCTCGCCAAAAAAATCGCGAATCCTGCACCTGAATATCCCAGGGGTTGTTGCCATTAATTTCTACGCCAGTGCCTACAAGTATCCGGCGTAATAGTCTTTCTCCTAGCTTCATATGTGCCTCCTTGGCTTTATATTTGATTAAAACAGTCAAATAATGAAGTAGTATACAGAGCAAGTTAGCCTGCGTCAAAAAATAAAGCCGCAGGCTGTCCTACGGCTCGCACAAGATGCTCCAGCTTAAGCTGGCTTGATTTTCACCAACCCAGTACCCCCGCACGACTTGCAGGGGTGAGATGGTTTTCCTCCCGTGCCTTTGCACGCTTTGCACTGATTGCTTGTCTTGTTAATCAGCTCTTTTAGAGGAGCTGTATCAGTACTTTTCTTGCGCATAATTTCCTCCTTTCGACTAAAAGTATTCACGTGTTGAATTATTTGCTATATTACCATAAAATATAGTATAAGTCAACTAAACTGTGTACCACACTTTATGGCTCATTTACTTGTCCGCATTTTTGCTAAAACTAAATCTGTACTTAAAAAAAATACGGGTCTGCAGATTAAAACCTGGCATTTAGAGGCCGTGTTTGTTGGTCTGGTGCTCAGCAGTGTTGCGCTTATTTCAAAAAAGGGGATTATAGAGTGGATTGGTGTACTGGCTGTATTTTTTACTTGGATGCATGCCTCTGTGGCAGATCGGCTACAAGAAGCACAAGCACAGAAGGCTCTAAGTAATACCGGTGCAGAAGTTTCTTGTTATCCATGGACAGTGCGCTATTTTTATTTTAAAGAAGCTTTGTGGCTTATATATTTTTTCTTGCTTGGCGCGTGGTCCGCATTAGCGGGAGCAATTCTGTTTTTACTCTATGGTTGGTGGCGGACTGCATGGAGGAAACATCATCCTCGAAATAAATAAAAGGCGTACCCAGTGAGTACGCCTTTTTCTAACTTCCCCCATAGTTATTAATTACTTGCCCGTGGATCAGGGTATTCATAATTTGGGCCAAAGCGAGAATTAAAGTTTACTCGTATAAAATTGTGGCCAACTTCGAGCACGTCTTCTACTTCAAACTCGCAGGTGCTCGTGAGAATGTCTACTTCATATCCTTCCGCGGTTTCAGTAATAATTCCCATTTCTCTCACGCCATCTAAGTAGATTACGTCAACTTGTCTGTTTAAGAGTCTTTCTGGAATCTCCATGTCTTTCTCCTCTTTTTATGTGTATTGTTAAATTTAGATTTTTCATACTACTATAAATAGCTTATTTTGTCAACAAATACCGAAGCAAATATTTGACACTGTCTGGTAAAAGTAACCATTTCACGGTAAAAAAATACCTCTATCATTTGATGATAGAGGTCTACTAGTGTCAAAGATTCCCTTTGACACTACAAAATATGTGCTTGTAAGGCTTTGTCTTGCTTTTGTCTTCCGTGATCTATTTGGTCGGCAATAACCTCGGGTTCAATATCCTGGTGAGTCAAGAACTCAGTCTCAATGTTATATGCTTTACGGCATGTTTCAACAATGCTGTGTGCCAATCCCAAAGTCTCAACTATCTCGTTACTCAGACCGTTACCTGGTTTAATATCTTCCATGAGAAGCTGAGTGTTCTCGTATTCACTAAGCGTATCGAGAACAAAACACAGCTCGCTGTCTTGATGCTCAAGAATTGTTAATGACCTTTGAATCACCCCCACTTTTTCTACTAATGGAATTCTTTGCTCCATTAGGTTTTGCATGACTGTCTCATAGTGCTTAACAGGAACACTTCGTGCTTCCGCTCTTGTGATAATTGCAGTCCATCGCTGAAGCTGTAGATCAATCCGCTTTATCTGCGAATTAAGAGCGTTTTTTCGAGTGGTTAATTGATCCTTTTTACTCACCAACTCTTTTTGTCTAAACTCCTTTAGCTCAGCAAGTTTTCGAAACAACTTACCATGACTGTCTTTTCCGTAGAGTGTGAACTGGAACAAAGTTTCGGGCAGTTGTGCGCAGGCAGAAACACACTTAAGCAGCAAGAGAAATAAGTGAAAAACTACGCCGCCAATTAAAGGCATAATTTTAAATGGCCAGAAAAACGTAGTTAGTCTAACATAAGTTTTTAGCGCATCTTGATGCGGCGGGAGTATATAAGCACCTGCCATGTCTCTGATTGTAAATTCTTGGTAACCGTTTCTGTGTTCCCAATCTCTGTAGGCAAAAGGGTAGAGTAAAATTCTAAGAATTTTTTCCCTAGTCAATAAGTCTGCAATTGGTTTGGGATTCAAGTACGCATTGTTAGATACCCGGCCTAGGTGGTGACCAGTAGCCAAGTAAAGCAAAGCGCCTATAATCCATAACAGCCTTATAATCATATATGTCCTCCTGTTTTGTTAAAGGTGTTTATGTTGAAAGTTTCAATATCACGACATTATATAATGAACAAGAGACTTTGTCCAGTATCGTAAGAAATAAAAACAGTTTAGTTTTACTCTCTAAATATTCACTTAGGCACTCAAATTAAAATTAAAAGCACTACCATTGTTTTACGATGGTAGTGCTGGAATCTATTGAGTCATACTTGCTTGCAGAGCTTTTTGTTCTTGCACTCTGCTTTGTTCAATTTGGTCGGCAATTATTTCAGGCTCAATATTTTCTTGATGTGCTAAATATTGAGTTTCAATACTGTAGGCCCTGCGACATGTATCTACAATAGTGTGAGCCAAATTTAATGTTTCTGCTATTTCAATATTTAAGCCTGTGCCGGGTTCAATTCCCTCCAGGAGTAAATGAGTATTTTCATACTCTGAGAGCGTATCTAAGATAAAACGAAGTTCTCTCTCTTGCGCCGCAAGTGTGGCTAAAGAGCCATGCATTTCTTCGAAATTTTGAGCCAGAGGTTTTCTTCGATTTCTTAAATTTTGCATTACTGCCTCAAATCGCACAGTAGCTATCTTTTGGTCTCGGGCTCTAGAAACTATATCAGCCCACTTTCCTAATTGCGTATCAATTTGCCGAAGTTGCTGCTCAAGCACATATACGCGGTCTACTAATTTTGCCCTTCTCATTGCGAGCTCTGTTTTTTCAAACTCTTTTAGCTCAGCAAGTTTTGTTCTTAACCCATTGCTCTTTTCGTCCTTCAAGAATCTATGCAATTTTTGAGGTATTTGCGCACATAACAAGCCAAGTGAACTCATAAGCTTAAATGCAAGCAGAGTTAGACCCCCAATTATTGGGAAACATTTTAATGGCCACACAAACGTAGTTACTGTTGTGTAGCGCTTAAGTGATTCTGGTCCAACGGGATTGGAATACAACCTTGTAAACTCCCGTATACTCATAGCTTGGTTTCTGATCCGCTCGTCCCAGTTACCATACGAAAATGGATGCAGAAGAAAGCGTATTAACTTGTCCTTTGCGCCCAAGTGTTCTGTGGGGGATTCGTTTAAGTATGTTTTATTGGAAATATTCCCTACATAGCTCCCAATGCTTAAATAGCTGATAATGCCTATTATCCAACAAAGTGTAAACAACATATGTTTTTCCTCCTTTATTAAAGTAAATGGTTTTTTATAACACAACTTTGCAAGTTACCACTCTACAATATTTGAAGCCTTTTGTCTAGTGCTAAGAAAAAACACTTCTGCAAATGTGTGAGAAGTGTTTTTAAACTAGTTACATTATAGAAAGGGTCCTTCTTCTTTCCTCTTGGTGATTTTCACCCGCAGGTAGTGCTATTGTTTCCTGTTGCCCTGTGGGAGTAGAATGTGTTTCTACGTCAAAAGCTTCTTTGCATGCCGAAACAATACTATCACCCAGTGCAATTGATGCAGCAATGTTCTGGTCCAGGTTAATACTTGGTCTTATTTCTGCCAACAGCTCTTGCGTACTTTTGTATTCAGCAAGAATTTTGAGAACAAAACTCAGTTCTTTCTCTTTGGTAGCAAGAATTTCCAGAGAGCTTTTTGCTTCTCTTGCAGCGTCTTTTATGAGTATTGCCTGGATACGTAACTGCCGAACTGTTGCTTCGTATTGCTCTGGGGATATGTGAACGTCTGTAGCCTGGGTAATAAGCGTATCCCATTTTGCTATTTGTTCAGTAATTTTAGCCTCTTTCTCAAGCAGCTCTTGTTCTTGAACTTTTAGCTTTTCTGATCTACTTACCAGCTCAGTGTTGTGGAAGTGCTGCAACTGCTCTAGTTTGAGCGAAATTGCGATCAAAAAAGGGTTGGACTTTGGTTTCTTTGTGAATAGTTTAGTTGTTTTTGTTGGCAACTCTACAATAGTAGTTACGATTGTGGTAACAACAAAAAATACAACCTGGATAAGCCCTATAGCAACAAAAGGCAGCTTTAGTGGCCACAAAAACATTGTCCACAAGCAGTATTGCCTCAAGTTTTCTGCGGCGACATTTTCTATGCCCGCAAATGCAAAGACTCTTAAACTAAAGTCCTCGGAACCTCTTTCATTCCACTCATGGTAAGAAAGGGGAAATAAGAGTATTCGGAGCAACTTATGTGCAATGTTCAAATTTTCCGTAGGAGTGCGGTTTAAAAATTCTTTGTTAGCTAATCTGCCAACTTGGTAGCCAAAGCTGAAATACAAAAAAGCACAAAGGCAAAAGAGTATTGGATCCATAACTAATCCTCCATAATTTTGGTAAAATGCATGTTTTGTGAACGAGCCATACTACCATGTTGTGTTGCTTTTGTCTAGGAAAAGTAATGTGTTTAGATAAAAAAAAGAGACCAGTTCCTACATGGAACCGGTCTTGTCTGAAATTTTTCAACTACTCTTCCGAATACACAATCGTGAAGATGATGATGTACCCGCTCTGGAATGTGCTGGCGGGTACAGGAGCAACCGATTGGTGCTGCTCGTGGATCTCTATCTGCTTATGGCCCTGATAGAACCTGTTAAGCAGATTTTCGAGTGCTTCAACAGTGTACGCCTCAAATACTTTCGTTTTGAGGCCTCCTGTAAAAATTTCTTTCATTTCTGATTTTCTCCTATCTGTAAAGGATAGTAAACGTGATCTGCAGACCGTATGATGGAAGTCTGTCTTGTGTCTGATGCGTGTGGATAAAGCTTAAATCTGGATGTGTTCTGAAAAACTCATCCAGTTTTATTTGCAATTCTTCAGAAGTTTTTACAGTGACAACAAAGCTCCGAATCTGAGATGAGTCCATATTATTTGGAATCTGCATATTTAATGGGCTCCTTTTCTTTTGAAACAGTTTTTTTTGTTGACGACCAACTCACTGGCTCAAAGTGCAGGCCAGCAAACCACAATCCCAGCAAGATGAGAGTTGTGAGTTGAGAAAGAGAATACAACGCAGCTGCTTTAGCATTATTAATACTCACTTTAGACTCCTATTTTTGCGATTATGTAAAAGGCAGCAAGCCCTGCAATTACTTTTCTGCCTCGCTCAGGTCCGGTACCAAAGATACCGGCAATCAGAAATCCCACTCCGGCAAAGGCCAGCAGAAGTTTTGCGACATCATGCCCGTTCATAGTTTCCTCCCATGGAAAGGTTATTTAAAAAACTTATCAAGATTAACTAAATATTATAGCATATATAATTCTATATGTCAATATAGACAATAAAGCCATATATCCGCAGACTAATACAGGTATCCCAACCCTACGCAAGGAGGAAATAATGATTACAGAGTTTAAATCCATTCGGGTGGTTTGTTTTGGTGGTGGTACGGGCTTGCCTTCTGTATTGCGCGCATTAAAGCCTAATCCTTGGCTTGAACTTACCGCAATTGTTAACATGTTTGACGCGGGTGGAAGCTCAGGAATGCTTAAGGATAAATTTGGTATATTGCCCCCAGGTGATGTACTTAAATGCCTGCTCTCGTTATCAGAAAACGAACCTGAAGCCAGAAAAATTTTACTGCGGCGGATTAGTCATCTAGCAGATCCAGGCCACACAGGTGGTAACGCATTATTGCTTGGCTTGGAAAAACTATATGGCTCGTTCTTAGACGCTATTGTAGCCTTAAGCGAAATACTTTCTGTACAAGGTACTGTGCTTCCGGTTTCTCTTGGGCATGCGAGTATGTGTGCAAAGTATACTGATGGCAGAACCCATACTTCTGAAATTGGAGTAGATATTGGCATTAAAGAAGGTAAAACAATTGAACATATCTTTTTGGAGCCAAAAGTAGAAGCAACCCAGCTTGCACTTGCTGCTATTTTGCAAGCCCACGCAATTGTAATTGGGCCTGGTAGCTTTTATACCAGCGTACTTCCTAACTTTTTGCCTATTGGTATTCAAGCAGCTATACAACAGTCTCGTGCTCCTATTTTCTACGTTGCCAATTTAGTTACAGAGGGAGTAGGTATGAGAGCTATGAGCCTGGACATGATAGTCTCTTGCTTAGAGACCTATGTGGGCAGAAGAAGTACAGCTGTAGTGGTAAATGACCAACTTCCCAAAAGGCAGATATTGTCAGAGTATGCACAAGAAGGAAAGTACCCAATTCTCCTGGAAAAAAACTCTGCTTTGTGTAAAACCAGAACCATTATTACCGCTCCACTTTGGCAAGAGGAGATTGCTCGTCACAGCACCGAGCATTTAGGTTATCTTATGTCTGGATTGCTCAATTTTGTTACGCATTAAAATGCTAAAGGTACGTCCATATTTGTGGAAACGGCCTTTTTTCTTTTGCCCAGTTCAGCTACCATATACGTATGCATTCACTTTTATCTGGAATAAAAAAGCTGCTTGGAACAAAACTTGTAAAAAAAATTAGGCCATATGGTCATGGTATTAAAGGTCTCTTAGCTGCTCTAAAAGAAGGCTTTCCCGCAAAAAAACTAGTAATTATTGGTATCACTGGGACAAAAGGAAAAACCACCACTACTATTTTTACTGGACGTTTGGCTAACTTGTGTGGAGTTAAAACTGGTTATATCTCTAGCGCTCTAATTAACACGGGCGATTTTGAATTAGAGGAAGAAGTTGATAGGAGCATGCGAGTTCGTTCTGGCGAAATTCCAAACCAAACTAAAATGACAACCCTGGACCCGTTTGAACTACAAAGTAGCCTAAAAGAGATGGTAGAAAATGGCTGTAGAGTGGTTGTGTTAGAACTATCTAGCCAGGGGCTTGAACAAAACCGCCACTGGGGTTTAGGTGGTTTTAATATTGCAGCTTTTCTCAACTTGCACCCTGAACATATAGAAGCCCATGGAGGATTCGAACGCTACAAAAAAGCAAAGTCTGTTCTTTTTTCTAAAGTTAAAGCCAATGCCGCTTTTATAGCTTTTGCAAAAGATCCTGAAGCAGAGTTTATGTGGGAGAGTATTCCAGACCAAGTACGAGCAACCGTAAGTAAGGAAATTATTCAACCAGATGAATATACTATTACCAACACAAGTGAAGGTTTAACCAAACAGTTGAGCATAAATGGAAAAACTGTAGCCTTGGATATGTATGCAGACTTTGAAGTAGAAAACGCTATGGCTGCAGCTCATATTGTGCGCTTTGTTCCACGCCTATTCGGAGATGTACCCTTAGAAGTCTCTGCGCTTGTAGATGTCTTGCCATTGGTCGCAGGGGTTCCTGGCCGTATGGAGTGGGTGGTAAAGAGTGGCCAGATCGTGTGGAATAATACAACAACTGATACCATTGCAAATTCACCAACTCTTTCTATATTAGTGGACTATGCGCACGAACCAGAGAGTATGAAGCAGCTTCTAGAACAACTTGCTTTCTGGAAAACAAAAAAAATATTTTCTAAACTGATTCATGTTGTGTCGTGCGATGGCGCTGGAAGAGATGATTGGAAGAAACCAGTCCTTGGATTTTTGAGCCAACAGTTTGTTGACTACACTATTTTAACTACTGATAATTACGATAGAGGAGATACTCCTGAGGAAATTTTGAAACTTCTTGCTCAAAAACTTCCCCTTGAAGCAAAGGATAAAAGCTATTTCCTACAGCCAGTGCGGCGAGCGGCATTTGAACAAGCACTTACTCTCGGACATGCTTTAAAAAATGACTCAATACTAATTGTTTCTACAGGAGTAGGTTCGGAGTATGGTCTCACACAGCCAGAAGGTAAGCTAGACTGGGACGAACGCAGGGCTTGGGTAGAAGAGTATAGAAAATTGCTAAAACTCTAATAATTGGTTAAAATAATTCAGAAATTCCTATTAACTTACTTATGAAACCTACATTAAGGCTTTTTTTGAGCTTTGTTTTAATTATTATTTTGGCTCTGGCTGCACTCTGGATTGTGCTTCCAAAGGGAAGCAAAATAGATCTCAGAAAGGCAAAAATTAGCTTTAATCAGAAATATAAGGTTCATCTTGGCCTAGATTTGCAAGGTGGTTCCCATTTGGTGTACCAAGCAGATTTTAAAGATATTAAAGAGCAAGATAAGGCAGATGCGCTTAATTCTATTAGAGATACTATAGAACGACGAGTGAACAGCTTTGGCGTATCTGAACCTTTAGTGCAAGTTTCTGGTAAAGACCAAATTATTATAGAGTTGCCGGGTATTAAAGATGTAAATGAGGCAATAAAGCAAATTGGTCAGACTCCTTACTTAGAGTTTAAAACTGAGAACCCAAATCCTCCTGCTGCACAAGTTGGGTCAGATGGTAATGCAGTATTTGACGTAAACAGTCAGTGGGTGAGCACTGGGCTTTCGGGAAAACAACTGGCTAAGGCCACAGCCGACGTGCAACCCAATAGTAGGGGTAGCCTCTCAAGTAACTTTATTGTGCGGTTAGAATTTAACGACGAAGGTAAAAAGCTTTTTGCAAAAATAACCGAAAATAATGTTAATAAAAGAGTTGCCATCTTTTTAGATGGGCAAGTATTAAGTGCGCCCACAGTACAAACCCCTATTACGGATGGCGTAGCAATTATTACTGGTAATTTTAGTGGTCAGGATGCAAAGGAACTTGCTACACGACTGAATAGTGGGGCATTACCTGTGCCAATTAAACTTATTTCTCAAGAAAATGTTGGTGCTACGCTTGGCAAAGAGTCTGTCTCTAAATCTGTAGTGGCAGGCTTGATTGGTATGCTCTTGATTGCATTGTTTATGATTATGTATTACCGTTTCCCGGGTATTTTGGCGGTTTTAGCGCTTATTATATATGCACTTATTTCACTGGCTGTATTTAAAATCGGTATATCTGTAACCGCTGTTATTTTAATTGGTGCATTTTTCTTCCTTGGTCTTACGGTAAATGCACGTATTGGTTTATTGGCAATTATAAGCTACCTATTATTAATAGCGCTGCAAGCCTTGCAACCAGTAACATTAACTCTGGCGGGGATTGCAGGTTTTATTCTTTCTATTGGTATGGCAGTAGATGCAAACATTTTAATTTTTGAACGTCTAAAAGAAGAAATACGTTCGGGGAAAGAAATAACTAAAGCAGTACAGGATGGCTTTGCTCGTGCCTGGCTTTCTATTCGTGACTCAAATGTATCAAGCTTAATAACTGTTGCAATTTTGTATTTTTTTGGTACACCCGCAATTAAAGGTTTTGCTATTACACTTGGTATTGGCATAGTTATTTCTATGTTCACTGCCATTTCTATTACCAAAACTTTACTGCAGTTGTTTGTAAATAATAACCTACTTGCTCACCCGTGGCTCTTTGGGGTAAGTAAAAAGAAATAACTCATAAAACGCTTCCATGCTCAAAATTCTTAAGTACTACAAGTTTCTCTTTGGACTTTCGGCAATTATTTTAGTATTCGGCATTGCTTCACTTGCACTGTATGGCTTACGACTCGGAATAGATTTTAAAGGAGGCACGCTAACAGAGTTAAAGTTTAAGCAAGCGTACGATCTTGGTAAGGTTCGCCAGGTATTAAGCGATGAACATATTAGTAATGCTCTACTTCAAACCTCAGATAATAACGGGTTAATAATTAAAACCGAAAGTATTGAAAAAGATGTACACGATGCAGTGCTCACTAAACTTAAAGCCCAGGTGGGGGACTTTGAAGAAAAGCGTTTTGAATCTATTGGACCTGTCATAGGCAGAGAACTAAGCCGTAATGCGCTCTATCAATTGCTTTTGGTTTCTTTAGGAATTGTTTTGTACATTGCGTATGCCTTTAGGCGAGTGCCTAAACCAATTACCCCCTGGCGTTTTGGCTGGGCTGCCATTATTGCTCTTTTACATGATTTACTTGTAGTTTTAGGAGTGTTTTCTATACTTGGTCATTACAAAGGAGTAGAAATAGATAGTTTATTTGTTACCGCCATGCTCACGGTACTTGGATTTTCTGTGCATGATACGATTGTAGTTTTTGATCGGATTCGTGAGAACTTAAAAATCTACGCTGGCCAGTCAATTGAATTTGTGGTCAATCATAGCATTAGCCAAACTATAGTACGGTCACTCAACACCAGTTTAACAGTATTATTTGTGTTGCTTGCACTATTGCTGTTTGGCGGCGAAACTATTCATTATTTTGTGCTTGCTTTGTTTATTGGTGTACTTACCGGTACATATTCCTCTATTTTTGTTGCCAGTCCTTTGCTTGTGCTGTGGCAAAAGTGGAAAGGTAAAATAAAGTAATTATATAAAAAAATCCCGGCCTATGTTCATTCAAAAAGTCTGGGATTTTTATTATACCATAACTATTTGACAATGCTTGTATTTTTATGATATACTGAGCAATAGCTAGTACTTTCCTGTTAAATAAGCAAAAAAAGGCAAATTTATGGGCATTTTAGACAAAATTATAACAAACGAACAGCAAACTCAACTGCAACAGTTTGAGCCAAGTTTAATTGTGAGTAAAATCCTAGAACCCCTTAAGGAACGAGAAAAGCATATTCTTGCAAAGCGCTACGGACTACAAGGGCATTCTATTGAAACACTAGAGACAATAGGAAAACAGCAAGGACTAACTCGGGAACGCGTTCGTCAAATTGAAAAAGCGTTAATCAAAGCACTTAAAAAGAATTTACCTGAAGAAGAGCATCTAACCACTGCTCGGGATTTACTTATCAATACAATTATAGAGCATGGCGGAGTTATGGCTGAAGAGCGTTTGCTTACCTTTTTAGGTTTAGAAACAGATGAAGACGGCAATGCTGTACGGTTTATCTTAAATTTGATTGTTGAAGTGGAAAACCTTGATGGTGATCCACAAGTTAAAACCTCATGGACAACCGTTGGTTTTAACCAAGATATGATTAAAGATTTTGTTGGTGAGTCTAAAAATACCTTAGTTAAACATGGTAAACCAATACCGCCTGAGGACTTTATAGAAAAATTTAAGCAAAGCGAGTTTTATAAAAAGAACCTCTCACAACTTAACGACAAAATTATTCTAAATTTCTTGCATGCTGCAAGTGAGATTAAGAAAAATCCTTTCGGTGAATTTGGTTTGCATCATTGGAATGAGATCCAGCCAAAAGACGTAGGCGATAAAGCCTATGTAGTAATGAAGCACCATAAAAAACCTGAACACTACTCAGTTATTACCGAACTTATTAATAAGCATCACTTTGATAAGCGCACGGCTTATAAAGAAACGGTACATAACGAACTTATTAAAGATAAACGTTTTATTTTAGTTGGTCGTGGTATGTATGCTCTCGCAGAATGGGGATTTGAACCAGGTGTTGTGTCTGATGTTATTCGTGATATTCTAAAAGAAAAGGCCAAGCCACTTACCAGGGATGAAATCGTGGAATCAGTGCTTGCACGCCGTATGGTAAAGAAGAATACTATTCTTGTGGGACTATCTAATAAGAAACTATTTAAAAAGGTTGGCAAAAACTTATACGCCCTCGCATAATAGCCCGGTGAAATCGTAATAGTACTACTGAAATAAAAATAGGAAATAAGTCATAGACATGGACATTATTCAAGGAGTGGTTTCTGATCTTGGAGAAACAGCAGTGATACTGTGGGGCATATTCCTTCACGGTGGTTTTGTTGTATTTGTTATCGCCGCTGTTATTATTTTGTATGAATTGTATTTGTATGAAATTCAAACCCAATTTGTAGCCAGCCAAGAATGGGTATTTTTAAATATTATATCTCCTAAAGAAAACTTAGTAAGTACGCTTGCTGTTGAACAAATTTATACGCAACTTACAGCCATTTTTTCAGGAATCACTTTTGCGCAACGCTATGTAGAAGGCGTGGTGCAGCTCTGGTATTCTTTTGAACTTGTTTCTATGGGAGGGAAGATTTCTTATATTCTCAGAGTTCCAAAAGCATTTAGGGATCTCGTGGAAGCAGCTTTTTATGCTCAGTATCCTAATGCCGAAATCTCTGAAGTCAATGATTATTTAGAAAATATTGACTACAATCCCGAAACCAGTGATTTTGATTTATGGGGCACCGAAGTGTATCTCACAGATGATCAAGCTTTTCCACTTAAAACCTACCGTGACTTTGAGCACGCAACTGCTGAGGAAAAAATTATTGATCCCCTTGATGGTTTACTTGAAGGTTTGGGTAAAATGGATCCGCATGAATTTTATGGTATTCAAATGCTTTTGGTACCTATTGCAGATTGGGACTGGAAACCAGAAGGTGAAGCCAAAGCAAAAGAGCTGCTCGGTGAAAAACCTGTTAAAAAATTAGAGGCAAAAGATTTAATTCTTGGCCCTCTCGACGCCTTTGCAGAATTTAGCTTTAAAGGACTTCTTGGAATAGGCAAAAAAGTAGGGGAAGAAAAAAAACGAGAATTCCAAGCCTTTACCGATATTGAAAAAGAGCGAGTAAATTTAGTGCAGAGAAAGATAAGCAAGCCAGGCTACTTAACTAAAATTAGGCATATGTATATTGCACCTAAAGACAATATGACAGGTCGTAAAAAAGCTATTACTTTAGGACTGGGGTTTATTCGAAGCTTTAACATGGGAAGCGGAAATAAGTTTAGACCACATATAGAAACAAACACTAAAATAGATTACCGTATTTCTCCGTCGTTAGAAGAACCGTATATTAACTGGCAGGTAAATAAGCGTAAAGTAAATTTATTTAAAGGTTTTAAAAATAGGTCGCCTGGTATTGGTGGCCCAAAGTTTGTGCTCAATGTTGAGGAATTAGCCACCTTGTACCACTTACCATTATCTGTTGGGTCCACAGTAGCTCCGGTAGAAAAAACTGAAAGCAAGAAGTCTCAGCCCCCTATTAATTTACCTATCGGTGAAATGTAGACCGTTAAAATAACTTTAGTATGGATTCAAACCAAGCAAACGACATTACCTTTTTAGCTAAAACTAACTTCCGGAACAAGGAAGTGCCTTTTGGTATTAAACTCGACGACCGCCGAAGACACGTATACGTTGTTGGAAAAACTGGAGTTGGAAAAACCACGTTACTAGAAAATATGGTTATTCAGGATATTCAAAAAGGGAAAGGCGTGTGTTTTATTGATCCAAACGGTGATTCAGTTGTAAAAATGCTTAATCATATTCCAGCTCACCGGATTAACGATATTATCTACTTTAACCCAGCAGATTTGGAGTATCCAATAGCATTTAATATTTTAGAGACCGTAGATACTAAGTACAAACATTTAGTAGCAAGCGGGATGATGGGTGTATTCACCAAAATTTGGGCTAATACCTGGTCCAGTCGTATGGAGTATATTTTAAACAATACTATTCTTGCGCTACTCGATAGTCCAGGCAATACCATGCTTGGGGTTGTACGTATGTATGTTGATAAAAAATATCGTAAAAAGATTATTGATAATATTAAAGATCCCATAGTACGCGCTTTTTGGATAGATGAATTTGCAAACTATAATGAAAAGTATCGGACTGAAGCAGTGGCTCCGATTCAGAACAAAGTTGGGCAGTTTTTATCCAGCGCAATTATAAGAAACATTGTGGGTCAACCCAAATCTACCTTAGACCTGAGAAGTGTTATGGATAATGGTAAGGTGCTGCTTATAGACCTTGCCAAAGGGAGAGTAGGGGAAGATAATGCCGCACTCTTAGGAGCAATGATTATTACTAAATTGCAGCTTGCGGCATTTTCTCGTGCAGATGTGCTTGAAGAAGATCGTAAGGATTACTTTTTATACGTAGATGAGTTTCAAAATTTTGTTACTGATAGCTTTGCCACTATTTTGAGTGAAGCCAGAAAGTATCGGCTTGGGCTAACCATTAGTCATCAATATGTGGGTCAATTAACACCAGAAAAAGGTAATACTAAAGTGCGAGATGCAGTGTTTGGCAACGTAGGGACTATGATCTCTTTTCGAGTAGGCGCTGAAGATGCTGAATTCTTAGAAAGAGAATTCGAGCCTACGTTTATGGCCAATGACCTTATTAATTTACCAAAAGCAAACGTTATTCTAAAATTATCCATTGATGGAGTGGCTAGGTCCCCGTTTTCAGCTACCACCCTACCGCCAATAACTGAGTCATTTACGGGTAATGCTGATAAGGTAATTAAGGTTTCAAGAGAAAGGTATGGTAACCCTGTGCTGGATGTTGAGGATAGAATTTCTCGCTGGATGGGTGCAGAATTTCACGAAGGTACTGCCGCCCTTGCGCTTGGTACTCAAAAAGCTGAAGAGCTAGAAGACGCAACCCAGCCAAGAGTAAAGCCCTTGCTTACGCTTGGGGCTGAAGATGCTGACATCCCACCTCCGTTACCGCCCGTGCCTAAACCGAGGCAGCAACTTGCAGATACAGACATGATTTCATCTGCCCCAGAGCAACTTACTCCAACCACAGCTCCTAGAGCACAAAGCTTTGTAAATTCTGAAAAACAAGAAAGTTCTCAGGTACCAATGCAACCACATTCACAAACTACTGTTTTTGTACCAACAAGTAAACCAAGATTAGAGCAGAAATTGGTGGGTCAAAATTTTTCACAAAGTCCCTACAAAACCTCCCAGACGCAAGCATCTTCTGGATTTAATAGAAATAAGGATCAAAATGGCTCTAGAGACCGTCGTCTGCAAAGAGGTCCCAGACAACAATCTCAAGTGTCACGAGATTTTAAAAGAGATGAAACACCGCGATTTCAGCCTCGCCAAAAAAAGAAACCAGAAACTAAAAAGCAAAACCCTATTTGGGATACTGTTGCCTCGTTAAATCAAGAAAAAAACAATTCTGACGTTGAAAAAGTCTTTGAACAACATACTTCTCCTGACAATAAAACAGTAATTAAGCCTGACGAGGTACATAAGCTACAATAAAAAAAACCCGTGAGATAACATTCGCATCTCACGGGTTTTTTAATCCGTTACTTTTGGCCTAGGACTTTTTTAATTTCTTGTTCAATAGAAGCTTTAGGTGCTGCTCCTATAAGTTCACCAGCAATTACTCCGTTTTTAAAAATTTTAAGATTTGGAATACTCATCACATTATACTGCATAGCAAGCTGATTATTTTCATCAACATTTACTTTACCTATCTTGAGTTTTCCTTGATATTGGCCAGCTAATTCCTCGAGTGTAGGAGCGATGATTTTGCATGGCCCACACCATTCAGCCCAAAAGTCAACCAGAACAGGGACAGGTGATTGCAGTACTTCGGTTTGAAAATTTTCTTGAGTCAATATTATTTCGTTCATAAACAACGTTTAATTGGGTTACGGGATAACAAGCGTCTTCCCGAGCAATATATCTATCTTATATTGTTGCAATATTGTTTGTCAAAGCTGTCATTACCATTGAATCCTTATAAATATGGTATAATTAGTTCATATGATGACCGGCGAACTCACTAAGGTACTAAGCTTAACTTCTCTAGCTTTTTTATTTGCGCTTTGCGCTACTCCGATTCTATCGAAGTTCTTATACACATACAAACTAGGCAAAAATATTAGGGAAGATGGTTCGACTCCGCTCTTTAGCAAAATGCACAGAACCAAAAAAGGCACCCCTACCATGGGAGGAATTTTAGTCTGGGGCACTCTACTCATTTTTATTTCCATCTTTTGGCTTCTTGATAGAGGGGCCGGACTTATACAGTTTCACGCGTTTAATTTTTTGACCAGGAAGGAAACGCTTTTGCCTCTCGGAGCTTTTTTAGGAGGTTCATTAGTAGGCTTAATTGATGACCTGCTTGATATAAAAAAGTTAGGGCATAAGGGTCGCGGGTTTGCTTTTCGGATTAAGGTAATCTTGTATGCGCTGGTTGCCAGTATTGGGGCGTGGTGGTTTTACTTTAAGCTTGGTTTCGACTTTATAACTATTCCATTTTACGGCAATTGGCATATTGGTGTATGGTTTATTCCATTTTTTATACTCGTAGTTATCGCAACTAGTTTTGCAGTAAACCAAACAGATGGCTTAGATGGGCTTGCCGGTGGCACGTTATTAATTGCTTTTTTTGCGTTCTCGTTAATTGCTTTTTTTGAAGCTAAAGTAAATCTTGCATCGTTTCTTGGTGTTATGTCTGGAGGCTTACTTGCCTTTTTGTGGTTTAATGTGTATCCGGCCCGTTTTTTTATGGGAGATACAGGTTCTATGGGTATGGGAGTAGCTTTGGCTGTAGTGGCGTTTCTTACCCGGACGGTTTTTCTTTTGCCAGTAATTGGGTTTGTATTTGTTGTAGAGGCTGCAAGTACAATTTTACAAATAGGTTCAAAGCGGATTTTCAAAAAGAAAATATTTCTTTCCGCACCTATCCATCACCACTTTGAAGCTTTAGGGTGGCCTGAAACCAAAGTAACTATGAGGTTTTGGATTATCTCTGCAGTGATGAGCTTGGTAGGTGTGATATTATTCTTTATTGGTTTTCAATAGCATGTACTCACTTCTTATAAAAAACGCTACGGTTATAGACGGGTCTGGGTTGCCTGGGAGAATTGCAGATGTGGCTGTTTCGGGGGACTTAGTTGTGAATATTGATAGATCAATCAACGCTCCGGCTGAAACGGTAATCGACGCTACTGATAAAGTGCTCGTACCAGGTTTTATTGATATTCAGAATCATAGTGATACGTATTGGCAAATTTTTGATAATCCAAACCTAGATAGCTTAGTAACACAAGGGTTTACCACAGCACTTTTGGGTAACTGTGGTGGTAGTCTTGCCCCACTTCTTTCCAGGCAAGCGTTGCTTTCAGTGCAAAAATGGCATGAGCTGAGCGGCTCAAATATTAACTGGCAGTCGTTCAGCGAATACGCTGCAGAGCTTTCTCGGCATCGTTTTGGGTGTAATTTGGGAAGTTTAGTAGGATATTCTACCTTACGCAGGGGGCTGGTAGGAGACGAGATCAGGGGTTTAGATAAAAATGAATTAGCAGCCCTAAAACGGATACTAGAACAGAGCTTAGACGCTGGAGCTTTTGGCTTGTCTAGTGGTTTGTCGTATGCGCATGAAATTATTATTTCGGAACTTGAATTATTTGAGCTTGTCAGCCTTGTGGCAAAAGCTCATGCTTTATTCTCTGTGCATTTACGTAGTGAGGGTAGCGAAATAATTGAGAGCATAGAAGAAACACTTGAAATAGCTCGAAGCACTGACGTAACAGTAAAAATTTCTCATTTAAAAATTCGTGGAAGTTCCAACTATCATAAACTTGGGGAAGTCACAGAGAGATTAGATAATGCATATACTCGCGGGACACGCATACTCTACGATATATACCCATACGATACTGTTTGGCAACCACTCTATAGCTACCTGCCTAAATGGGTAATTGAAGGCGGAAGAACGTTAATGCTTAAACAGTTTACCGATCCTGTTCAAAAACAAAAAGTACTTTCATATTTGCATAATTTAGACACTCAGATTCCAGAGATTTTAATTGCATCAACCGCTAATAAACTAAATTTGGTTGGCAAGCGAGTGGGGGATATTGCAAAAAATTTAGGTATAAGCTCTGAAGAAACAGTTCTGGAGTTAATCCAAAATGGAGGAACAGAAGTATTAGTGTTTGAGAAAAACCTAGACTATGCCCAAGTAGAACAACTTCTCGCAGGACCCCAGAGTATGATTGCTACAGATGGAGCAGGTTTCCCAGTTTCAGCTCCAGACCAAATTATGTCTCGCCAAGGTATTTATGATAAATTACCTCACCCCAGATGTTTTGGCACGGCCCCCAAATATCTTAAAGAAACACTTGCAAAAAAGCTTGTGCCGCTTGAGCAGGCGATACGGAAACTAACTGCCCTTCCTGCACAGACGGCTGGTTTTAAGAAAAGAGGTGAAATACAAATTGATTATTTCGCAGACTTAGTGCTTTTTGATCCAAAGTTGATTAGTGATAGTGGAGACTATTCAAACCCTTTTAGGCAAGCAAAGGGCATAACTCATGTGTGGGTAAATGGCAAAGGCGCAGTTATAGACGGGGTAGTTACAAAGAATTTATCAGGATACTTTTTACGGAAAGCATAATCTATGTATACGTTAGAGGATTTAAGGCAAGAGCAAGTTGCTGTTGTGGGTTTTGGACAAGAAGGTCAGACAGTTGCGAAATACTTAGTTACCCATGGTATTAAGCCTGTAATTTTAGACGTAAAAGCTTTTTCTGATCTCTCAACCGAAGCAAGAGAAACTATTTCAGACCTGCAGCTTGAGCTACGATCAGGGCCAGATTACCTGAGCTCGGCTAAAGATTTCTCTGTCTTATTTCGAAGCCCAGGAGTTTGGAGGCTAAACCCGCTGCTTATCAAAGCAGAGCAGAATGATACGTATGTTTCGAGCCTCACTCAGTGGATGTTTGATAATCTACAGTGCAAGACTATTGGGATTACTGGTACAAAGGGTAAAACTACAACAGCTTCTCTTTTATACCAAATACTGCAAACGCATTTACGCCAACATGCGAGTGAGAGTCGTGTATACCTTACCGGAAATATTGGTACGAGCGACCCACTCATTATTCTTGACCAGGCACGGCCTACGGATATTGTGGTTTACGAACTTTCCAGTTTTCAACTACAGGATTTAAAGCGTGCTCCGGATATCGCAGTTGTGTTAATGACAACCATAGATCACCTGGATCACCATAAGACTTCGGATGAGTACTGGGACGCAAAACGAAATATTGTTTCTAAACAAAGCCAAAATCAACTCGTTGTAATAAATATTGATTACGAGGGTTCACGATCTATTGCAGACGGTCTTTCAGCAAAAAACTTATTCACAATTAGCAAAAAGGTTAAAACCAAACAAGGCATATATATTTCTGAAAGCGGTATTTTACACTACACTGGTTTGCCTGGAAGAACTATAGGACATATTTCTGCAAGTAATACAGTACTACGAGGTGCTCATAATTTAGAAAATTTCGCTGCTGCTGCTCTTGTTGCCTTACTGCTTGGCGCGGATCCTGATAGTATAGAGTCTGTTATTAAAAACTTTACTGGGGTGAAGCATCGTTTAGAGCTAGTTGCAAATCATAGTGGGATAAAATTTTATGACGACTCTATTGCTACAGTACCAGAGTCCAGCATTGCAGCGCTCCAGTCTTTTACCGAGCCCACTATTGCTATTCTTGGTGGTTCCTTAAAAGGCTCAGATTACACAGATCTTGGTATGTTTATTGCACGCAGTAACACAATAAAAGCAATAATACTTTTAGGAGAGGCAGGGAAATTGATACAAAAAGCAATAGAGCAAGTCGGCGGATTTAGTGGTACGATTATAGAGAACTGCAAAACAATGGAAGAGATTTTCCAAACCATTAAAACCTTGGCCGTACCTGGTGATGTGGTAGTACTCAGCCCTGCAGCTGCATCATTTGGCTTATTTAAAAGCTATCAAGATCGAGGCAACCAATTTAGGCTCCATGCGATTGCGTGGAAGAGTACATAGTTCATATGGCTAAGCGCACACAACAATATGATCTGATTTTTTTAAGCCTTTGCATGGCTTTGTTTATTTTTGGTTTAGCAGTTATTTATTCAGCATCTACTGTAGAGTCGTATAAAAATTTTGGCAACACAAGCTACTATTTTATACATCAACTAACCCGAGGCGCAGCTATTGGGCTTGTTTGTATGTTTATTACATCTCGGATCGATTATCATTGGTGGCAGAAAATTTTGCCTGGTCTGGTCATAGTAAGTTTATTATTACTTATGTTGGTAAAAATCCCAGGCGTAGGTTTTTCGTCTGGTGGTGCAACGCGATGGATCCAGGCTGGACCAATTGTTTTTCAGCCCTCAGAGCTTGCTAAGCTTGTGGTTGTGTGTTACTTAGCTGGGTGGATAAGTAAAAGGAATCAGTATTTAAAAGATTTTTACTCAGGAATTTTACCTGCTCTATTAATTGTTGGGCTATTTGCTTTACTTATATTATGGCAACCAGATCTGGGAACAATGCTCGTATTAGTACTTACTGCGCTTACAATGTTTTTTGCTGCCGGAGTACAACTTCGATATTTGGGCAGCATTGTTGGGATCGGAGCACTTGTAACGATTTTACTTATTAAACTAGAACCATATCGCGCACAGCGAATTCTTACTTTTTTAAACCCAAAGAATGACCCTCTGGGAATCGGTTATCAAATTAATCAAGCCTTGTTAGCCATAGGCGCAGGAGGCTTATGGGGGTATGGGTATGGTTTATCCAGACAAAAATATAACTATTTGCCCGAAGCAATTGGTGATTCCGTATTTGCGGTACTCGCAGAAGAACTAGGGTACCTCCGTGTGCTTTTGGTACTTGCTTTATTTTTAGCTCTTGCGCTTCGAGGTTTGAAAATAAGTAATTACGCGCCTGATACTTTTGGAAAACTCTTAAGCTTAGGTATTATTGCTTGGATTACTTTGGAGGCACTCATTAATATTGGAGCAATGATTGGCCTGCTTCCTCTGACAGGAATTCCACTGCCTTTTTTCAGCTATGGAAGTAGCTCTCTTATTGTTACATTAACTGCATTAGGTATAGTCTTAAATATTTCAAAGCAAGCTCAGACTAAACCTGCATAATTCCCATACTTCATGGCAAAAATGGTTAAAATATTCCTGCATCCTCGAGATCGGCACGAAGTTACTTCTCAAAGCGTTCAAAGATATGCATTCTTTAAGAAAAATTGGCATTCTGCCACTATATTCATTGCCTGTGGCATTATGGTTGCAGGTTTATTTCAAGCAGCGCATATTATTAACTTCGGTGCCCGTTTTGCGGGAAAAGTTTTAGGAATCGCCACGTCCGGTGTGGGTCATTTAGAACTAGCAAAAAATTTGCTTCAAGCTAAGCAAACCGAAGAAGCACAAGTCGAGTTTGTCCGTGCTATATCAGACTTTAAACAAGCAAGCACCAAGCTTCAATCAGTAGGGAGTGTGATTAGTAGACTACTAGACATTTTGCCTCAAAAAAGAGATGGAGAAGCCTTGTTGTCTGCTGCTGACCATATAAGTCGGGCAGGAGCGGCAAGCACAGATATATACCGATTGGTTGGTAGTCTATCTTTTTCGCTTCAAGGACTAGAAAGCGCTCGCCCGGCAAAAGAGATCTTAGGGGAAATAGAAAATCTGCTTGCCCAAGTAGAGTTACATACAGAACAAGCAAGTAATTTGTTATCACAGGTACGCAATACGAGCTTGCCAAAACCCCAAGCAACTAAGTTAGAAGAAGCTCGTCAGATCTTAGCTATAAGCAATGGATCTGTTAAAAGCTTAAAAGATTTTGTGCACATAACCAAGATACTTGCTACTGGACAGCGACAAGTATTGCTTGTGTTACAAAATAACAATGAGCTCAGACCCACCGGCGGATTTATCGGTACCTATGGAACAATGAAACTCACGGAGGGAAAAATTGAAAAAATGCATGTAAGCAGTATTTATGACATAGATGGGCAGTTGACCGAGCGAATCACCCCTCCTGTGCCGATACTCCGAGTTAATGGACTATGGACTCTCCGTGACAGCAACTGGTTTGCACATGTTCCTGACTCTGCCAAAGTAATTAGTACTTTTTATGAAAAAGAGGGGGGAGAAACACCTGATCTAGTAATTTTTGCAACACCGGACGTAGTTACCAATATCCTTCGTATTACTGGGCCAATAGTACTGCCTCGATACAAGGTAACCCTTACAGCAGATAACTTTGTTGAAACAATACAGAGCCTTACTTCATACGGTTATGATCACGAACAAAATCAACCAAAACAACTTCTTGCTGATTTATTCCCTGCTATTCTGCAAAAAATATATGGTTTAGAGAGTTCTTCACGCGTGCTCATTTTAGAAAGCCTACAAGATTCATTGGCAACAAAAGCATTAATGCTGTACTCCCGCATACCAGAAGTTCAAAAAACCTTCAGCGTTTACCACTGGGCTGGTGAGATTCAATTCTCAGACCGGGACTACCTTTCTGTTATTTCTGCAAATTTGAATGGAAGCAAAACTGATAGGTATATTTCTGAACAACTTTCTATACACGCGGATATTCAAACAGACGGAACCGTAGTAGATACTCTTGTGCTCTCTCGCAAGCTCGGAGACGCTGCTACTCAACCAAATGAAAGTTTTATTCGTATTCTCGTGCCCGCAGGCAGCACCCTTTTAAATGTTTCTGGCTTTGATGCTGAAAAGAAAAAAATTGATCCACTCCCTGACACCACGATAGACCCCCAAGTAGAAAAATTGCAGCAAGGTATGAGCATAGAAGTTGAAAACGATTTATATAAAGGCCAAGAGGCTGGTAAAAACTTCTACGGGAGCTGGCTGAGTGTCGTACCCGGTGAGTCAAAAACTATCACGCTCAGCTACCAGCTACCTTTTAAACTATCAAATATAGATAGGTACCAACTGCTGTACCAGGTTCAGCCCGGAAGCCAGCCTAAGAGTTTAGATTTTCTTCTCAGCGGAGCCCCTCAGATACTGTGGTCAACAAGTGGTTTTGTTGTAAATGAACAAAAAAACAGCGCTCATGCGTTAGGTATAATAGATCGAGATACGGTTTTTGGTGCAGTTGTAGACTCATCTAAAAAATAGCTTCATGTTTCATCGCAACGCAAAAACTACGTTAGTTGTAGCAAGCTGGATTATTGCCACAAGCACCTTAGCCTCGAGGCTTATTGGGTTATTCCGCGATCGGTTGTTTGCCTCTCATTTTGGAGCAAGTGCAACTCTAGACATATACTATGCAGCATTCCGCTTGCCAGACTTTATTTTTAACTTACTGATTCTTGGAACCCTGAGTGCGGCCTTCATCCCAGTTTTTGTAAGTTATAGGTCGAGAAGTGAAACTGCTGCGGACGAACTTGCTAACCGTGTACTGAGCCTCGCATGTATAGGTATGAGTGGGCTTTGCCTGCTTCTTGCAGTGTTTGCTTGGCCACTGACGCATATACTGGTTCCGGGTTTTTCTGGTGAGAAATTGTCGCAAACAGTTACACTTACCCGTATATTACTTTTCACCCCACTATTATTTACCCTTTCAAGTTTGCTCGGAGGTGTATTACAGAGCTATAAGCGATTTATTATTACCAGCATAGCACCAATCCTCTATAATCTCGGTATTATTATGGGACTGGTGTGGGGGTACCCAAGGTTTGGTATTACAGCGCTTGCCTTTGGAGTACTGGCTGGAGCGCTTATACATGCACTGTGTCATAGTATTGCTGTATTCTGGACTGGGTTTCGTTTTCATTTTACTCTAAGTGTGCACGAGGCAGGGGTAAAAAAAGTTATCACTCTTTTTATCCCAAAAATATTTGGGTTAGACGCGAATCAGGTTAGTCTATTACTCGGGTCTGTACTTGGATCCCTTTTACCGGTAGGCAGTATTGCTATTTTTAATCTTGCCAGTAATTTACAAGCAGTGCCTATAGGCATTTTTGCAGTTTCTTTTGCTGTTGCAGCGTTCCCACTCCTCAGCGATAGTTTTGCAAGAAAAGATTATGACCAATTCCTATCCACGTTAGTAGATACAGCGGTACAAATACTTTTTTTCATGATTCCCATTACTGTTCTTATGTTAGTCCTCCGGGTTTTCATTGTGCGTATTGCGCTTGGAGCCGGCCAATTTAGTTGGCATGATACAACTATAACTTTTCAGACCCTAGGTATTTTTACTCTTTCCCTCTGCGCTCAAAGTTTAGTACCTCTACTTGCGCGTGCTTTTTATGCTTTGCAAAACACTTATATTCCAGTTATCTGCGGACTGGTTAGTTTACTGCTAAACGCAGTAAGCTCCTTTGTACTGAGTAGGCACTATGGAATTTTAGGAGTTGCAGGAGGGTTTAGTATTGGCTCTATTTGTAACTGCTTACTTCTACTAATCTTCTTACATAAAAATTTAGAAAATTTGTTTGGTTCAAAAAAAGCATTAAGATTTTTCGATAGAACCTTTGAGCAGGCAATTACTAAAATTGCTATTAGTGCTTTGGGAATGGGTGTAGTAACCTATGGAAGTTTGTATGCACTAGAACCCTTACTTAATACGCGGACTGGTTTAGGTATATTTATTCAGGCTGGGGTTGCTTCGAGTTTAGGGGGAATTGTATTTATTCTTCTCGCAAACATGCTGCGACTACCCCACATAGAGCCCCTTTTAGGAAAGATTAAAGCAATTTGGGTAAGGTTCTCTCCTTAAAAGTAGGCTGCACATTATAGAACCCAATCGATATTCTCAATAGGTATCTTATTTACTCTTAGACTAACATTCTAAATTCTGGTAATATTGCTTATGGATAAGCACTATTTTTATTTCTAGCACTTGTCTCTATTTGCTGTAAACAACCAGATGCCTAAGGTATCACGCATTAAAATTTTTGTATAATAGCTCATATCGATCAGGGCATTGCTATTTCTAAAGTATATAGTTCTTGCCTGAATATCAAACTCTAAATGTCAAAATTATCCAATATTCGAAACTTCTGTATTATTGCGCATATCGATCATGGTAAATCTACTTTGGCAGACCGACTTTTAGAATTAACCCATACCGTGAGTAAGCGTGAGATGAAAGATCAGGTTCTGGACCAAATGGACTTAGAACGCGAAAGGGGAATTACTATTAAATTGCAGCCCGTTCGTATGGAGTATGCATATGGTGGGGAAAATTTTATTCTTAACCTTATCGATACTCCGGGCCACGTTGACTTTAGCTATGAAGTATCAAGGAGCTTAGCCTGCTGTGAAGGAGCAATTCTAGTGGTAGATAGTACGCAAGGTATTGAAGCGCAAACGCTTGCAAATGCATACCTGGCTCTTGAGCACAACCTGAGACTTATACCGATAGTCAATAAAATAGATTTACCAAATGCGGATAAACAAAAAACTGCAGATGAACTTAAGACTGCTTTTGGTTTTAAGGATGAAGATATTCTTTTTGCTTCCGGTAAAACTGGTGTAGGAGTTGAGGCAATACTACAAGCAGTGGTCAATAGATTGCCAGCACCCACAGGAGACCCTGACAAAAACCTACGGGCTCTTATATTTGATTCTACGTATGATATTCATAGAGGAGTTATTGCCTTTGTAAGAATAATAGATGGCAAACTTACTCCACGGCAGAAAATGTACATACTTGGGAGCAAAGAGACAGCAGAAGCCCAAGAAGTAGGGTTTTTTAAACCCAAAATGAATAAAGCAGATGAACTGTTGTGCGGAGAAGTGGGATACGTGGTAACCGGTTTACGTGAAGTAAGTAAAGCACGGGTAGGTGATACCATAACCACTTTTGCGGGAAGAGAGGCTATCTCAGCACTTCCTGGTTACAAACAGGTAACTCCAATGGTGTATGCCTCTATTTTTCCGGTCTCAGGCGATGATTACCCAGCACTGCGCGAAGCTATGCAAAAGCTGAAATTAAATGATGCTTCTTTAGAGTTTGAGCCTGAGCATATCCCAAGCATTGGCTTTGGCTTCAGAACTGGCTTTTTGGGTTTACTACATATGGATATTGTTCAGGAACGCTTAAGTCGCGAATATAACTTAAACCTCGTGCTCACCGCACCAAGTGTGGCGTATACCATAGAAACCCAAGCAGGAGAACATACTGTTATCCATAACCCAGCTCAGTTTCCAGACCCTTCTCGCATTAAGGCAATTCTTGAACCGTGGATGCGAGTATCAATTCTTACACCAGACGGTTTTATTGGTCCAATTATGGAAATAGTAAGCAGAAGAAGAGGTATTAGTCGAAATATGAACTTTTTAGGAGCAGGAAGAGTAGAGCTCACCTTTGAAATGCCTTTAGCAAGCATTATTATAGATTTTTATGACCAGTTAAAAAGTATTTCCAGTGGATACGCATCGCTTAATTACGACTTTTTAGATGAACGACCAGGTGACTTGGTAAAAGTTGATATTTTAGTTGGCGGCGAGCGTGTGGATGCACTCTCGAGCATTATGCACAGAAGTACCGCCACAGAAGAAGGCAAGGAAATTGTTGAAAAGTTAAAAACACTTATTCCAAGGCAACAGTTCGAAATTGCCATACAAGCAAGTATTGGTGGTAAAATAATAGCACGGGAAACAATAAGCGCACTTCGAAAAGACGTAACGGGCTATTTGTATGGCGGGGACGTAACGCGCAAGATGAAGCTCTTAAAAAAACAGAAAGAAGGTAAAAAGCGCATGAAGAAAATAGGAAAAGTCGATATTCCTCAAGAAGCGTTTCTTGTTGTACTTAAAAAATAACCTACATTTATAAGCATTAAGTCTTTGACTTGATTATGTTACGGAATAAACAGAAGGCTCAAAAAATTATCAAAGCAGCAGCAGTACTTATGATTCTTGGTATGCTTGCTTTTACTGTAAGTAGTTTATTTAGCTAATATATGCGAATAAAACTGCACCCTCAGGAAACTATCAAGCGTGTATACTTGGAGTCGCTTTGGGTAGTGTTTAAACAAATAGCACTGCCAACTATTCTGATTGGTATCGTTTGGTATTTTTTTGTTTTTTATCAACTAGGCAGTGTTCTTTCAAAAATTGTTGGGTTACTCAGTCTTGCATGGATAATTGTTTGTTTAAGAGGTATTTTACTGTGGCGTTTGAACAAGTATATTCTTACATCAGAACGTCTTATCGCGATTAGACATAATGGCTTTTTTAAAAAAACAGTGATTGAAACAAGTTTAGAACGGATATTAAATGTGAGCTATAAGATCACTGGCATTAGTTCTTCTTTTGGAGGTTTTGGAGATGTAGAAGTACAGGTTGTCGGATTAATGGAACCAATCATTCTTGTGAGCGTACATGACCCTGCAGAAATTAAAGATTATATTTGGCAAGCTCATACTTCTTTTTTGCGTCAATTCCCATCAGGTTTTGCATTAAATAGTGAATTACAACAGAAAATTGGGTACACTAAGCCAAAGCAACGAGTCGTATGAAAACTAGGAAAATTTTATGGAAAGTATTTTTTGTTTGTTTATTAGGCCTTTCTTTGTTAACAGGAAGGTTATTATATATGCAGTGGCAAAAGCAGCAAGCCATCCAACATGAGATTTCTGAACTTACCAGACAATCAACTTCACTTTCGGAGAAAAATGATTTAATGAAACAGACCCTTGCCTACTTACACACCAACAATTATAAGGAAAGTATTGCCAGAAAGGATTTAAACCTGAAAGAAAATGGAGAGATTGTAATAAATTTTACAGAAAATCCAACAGCATCCAGTACGCAAACTGATGCAAGTACCATGTATTCAAAAAAAGGACCCATGTATAATTTACTTGAGTGGTGGAATTATTTTTTTCCAAACTCATAACACCGGATACCATTAACAAAAATAATACGCTACTATAAAGACAAGACTCATGCCAAAACTTAAAGCACATACACACTATCACGCACCAACAAAACACCGCTTTGGTTTGTGGTTATTTTGGTCTTTTTTAATTTTTCTGCTGCTCGCAGGAAGCTTTTTAGTTTGGGTATACAGGGGCAGTGAGAGTAGTATTAGAAACTCAGTACTCAGTGCGGTACCATTCCCAGCCGCCTTTAGTGGGGGACATATCATTACTACGAGTGACGTATTTACGCGGTTCAAACTTGCACAAAAAAGTCTGAGCTCAAGCCAGAAGCCAGAAGCAACACTCCACCGAGTACAAGACCAGCTGGTATATGAGGCTCGTCTCAAAACAATTGCGGCTAAACACGGGGTAGTAGTTACACTGGCGGACATAGAAGCCGAGTTTAACTACCAAAAAGAACGAGCTACTAAGGGTGATTCTGAAAAGTTTCAACAGCTGCTGTTTCAGCTATACAAAATAGACGAAAAGGATTTTAAAAATACCATCTTAAGCCCTGAGATTCTTTTGTACAAGCTCAAAGCATGGTACGCAAGCAAACCAGAACTAAATCCAGAAGCAACAAATAAACTGACCAGTATCCAAAAGAGTTTAGCAACTGAAGATTTTGGTGTCCTTGCAGTAAAATATAGTGAGGACGAAGCTACACGACTCACTAAGGGCAATGTTGGGAGTATCCAGCTTGGCCAAACCCTGCCTGAATTAGCAACCTGTATCAAAAATGCCCAAATAAACAAGCCAGTAGTTTGTTATAGCAGATATGGTTTACATGTAATAAAAGTGTTATCAAAGCAAGCTGATTCTCAAAATAGACCTAATTATGTTGTTACTTTGCAGCACATTTTCATTCAACCAAAAGATTTTTCCGTTTGGCTAGCCAATGAAATGCAACAAGTACCTGTTCATAACTGGCTTAATCAATAGGATAGTTTTTATTTAGTTTGCTATACTACATACAGCTTTAATAAGTAGGTAAGTATACACTTTATAAAGAAACAAAAGTTAAGCAATTATTCTATTAACACCCCCTGCACCAGATGCAGCCGGACATAGACCAACAAACACAAAATAACTCACAAAAACTTTCGGATACACACAGCCGAGATCAGTTTGTGAGTGCAGCAGCTCCTGTTCCTGATCCGTTCCCCTTACAAACCATAAAAAATAGAATTCCTTTTTTATGGCCAGCGATAGGGATTGTATTATGCACAGTTTTTATAGTTGGTGGCGTTTGGTTTTTTCGCTTTAATAAGCTAAGAAAACAAGAAGCAGCAGCAAAAAAAGAACAAATTAAACTTGAATCAGCAAAAAAACAATTCCAAGCATTCTTAAATAACCACTCCGGCAACCAAAGAAAAAATGACCTTTCTCTTTCTTACAAAGATTCTGGAACACTCGAGGGTAGCGAATCAGACTTTGGTATATTACTCAAAGATATCCAAACAAAAATCCAAAGCAAAGGCTATGAAAACACCCGTAATTCAGACCACCAAGAGCTAAACGCAGCGCTTACCTATATGTTTGGAAGTGGTAATACTACTATTAGCTCAGGCTTAGATATTATCGTAATTGGCAACGATTTATTTATAAAAATCGGAGAAAACCCTTTCTTAAGCTCACTGCTTAATGGCTCTAGTGGTAAACACTATGAATGGGTAAAAATTGACTTGAAAAGTCTTTCAGAAGATAACTCTATAAAAACAACGAGCGCGTCCGAAGCAAGCCCACTAGAACTAGCGCCTAACCTCTTTAGCGTAACTAAAGTATATCCAGAAGAAATTATAGATAGCACCCCTGTGCAACATCTTACCCTTGAACTAAACACAAGTGTACTTGGAAAATTTTTAGCAAGTACTATTAGTAGTGTAGCCGCTCAGCAAGGACAAAGCTTGCAACCTGAAGAAATATCACTCTTAGAACTATTTACTACTGGTTTTACAAAAAAGATCGCAGTAGAACACTTTGATGTATGGCTTGATCCAATACATAGTCGGCTCTACAAACTCCAGTTAAAAACTAATGCTCCTTCAGTTATTCACTCACTTAAAAACTTTAATAGTTCGCAAGTCCAAGGTTTAGTAAGTTTACTAAACACTACTCACTCTTTTTCTTCAAAATTGGCCCAATTAGAAGGCACCCAGCTACGCGGTATGGTACTAGGACAATCCACTACGTCAGATGATGCCAAACGGTTACTGGACATTGAACATCTACAACAAGCTCTAAAAAACTATAAAGAAGATACGGGTGGATATCCGCCAAGTGCGGAAGGTGCCCCAGTGGGACTTGTGCCTAAATATATTGCGGTAATACCAAAAGCGCCACAACCAAGTGGTACATGCACGGATTTTTTCAATAACTACTGGTATAAAACGAGTGGACGAAGCAAAACAATAGCAGGCAAGCCGGTATTTAGTAGCTACCAATACACGTTTTGTTTGGGCAGCGATATAGCCACATTCAAGGCCGGTGTGGGGATTGCGACTCCAGATGGTGTAGAAACTACAACAAACTGTTCAAATCTTCGCGTAGACCAATGCTTGTTACCCAAAGCAAGGCCGGAAAAGGATCCAAAAACAGAAATCACACAACTTTTAGATTCAATTACATTTTCTGCCGTCCTCGAACTTAACGCTGACTTTAGTAGCTATGATAAAAATGAGCCGCTCCAGCCTCCAGAAGAATTTTATGATCTCACCCCTGAAATAAAAAAATTAAAAACTCCTTGCGGCCAACAAAGCTGCATTAATACATAACATTTATGGAACCAGAAATTATTCAATATATAAAAGACTCAAGGCAACACGGCCTTTCAGATAAGGAAATACGCCAGCATTTAATTAACGCTGGGTGGGACCCTGCAATCGTTGACACAAACATTTCTCTTGCGCAAAATCCGCCCACTCAAAACACGGCTGTGCCGGAGATAAATGATAAAATTGTTACTATGGTGGCGCCAGATTTACACGCCACGCCACCCACGCAATCCATGAAGCCCGAAGCAATAGTTACTCCAGCACAAACACAAACCCCGGTAACAACTGCAATTGCTTCAACTACTCCTAAGTCGCGAAAGAAACTTATACTATGGGTAGTTATTAGTCTTGTTATTGCTCTATTTATAGCTGCTTTGGTAAGTGCTTATTTGCTTATAGGTCTTGGAAAAACTGTGTTTGGTAAAAATCTAGCAAATCAAGCATGGCAAAGACTTATCGATAAAGCGGGTACGCAATTAGCAGATAGGAATATAACTGTAGAATACACTGATCACGGTACATTTTCTTTTAGCCCAGCACAATTTTTGAAAGATTTGAATGTTCCCGAAATAAGTAGTGAAGTTAACCCAACAGAACTAGATAAAATAGACAAAGCTCTCAGTTTTCAGCTCAAAGACTTAGCTACTGGATTTGACGCTGGCGGTTATTTTAACGCTCAGAATCCAGATAAACCAAAAGTAAAGACTCATCTCGGGGTACATCTTACTAACCAAGGAACAGATTACTCATTTCGTCTTGATTTTAAACTCAAGGATTTATTAGCATATTTTAAATATGACCTCAGTGATACAATTCAGACCTTTATAAAAGAACGTAGTACAGAGTTCGCAAAAGATTCACCATATCAGGAAGAAACCAAACAGATAAACGATAAAATAGCAGAATGGAATGACAAGTGGCTTAAAGCAGATGTAACAGAATCAGACCTTAAAGATTTTGGTAAAGGTTTGCAAGATGGCCTAAATTTTAACCCTTTAGGTAACGCTCAATCCAGAAGTAGGGATGCCCGTCGGTTTGCTGATATTTCACAGTTCCGAAGCGCTTTAGAATTATACTTAAACGATAAAGGATCATACCCAGACTCACTTTCGCAGCTTATGCCTACGTATCTAGGCACAATCCCAGTTGCACCTAAGCCGGCTGATGGAAAGTGTACAGAAGATGGCAACACGTATGCGTATAAAAAAGTAGGGGAGCAAGATTACGAGCTTACTTTTTGTCTTGGTGAGGCTAATTCATACTCTACCAGCAGCGTGCCTGGAATGAATAAGTTGTCTGCAAGTGGTGTAAATGCGTACACTTGCCCATCTGAACGGAGTTGTCTAAAAACAGCTGCTGATAGCGCTAACCAATCCAACCCTTATAAAGAAATTTTTAAGCAAAATCGTATTTTTACGATTAAAAGTTTCAAAGGGGTAAGCAAAGTTGGTGATACGTGGACACTGCATTACAGTTTGGCATTGGATAAACCTAAAATAAAAACAATTATTTTAGATTCTGTAAAAGAGTCTATGGGAGCAGATGAATATAATAAGAATGATCCGGATACAAAAAAAGCTCGAGAATATTTAGAAGGTATAGTAGATTGGTGGGTTAATAACTTAAACTTTAAAGATTGGGAGGTATGGGTAGGAGTGAGTGACCAAAATATTTATAAAATACATATTGATGAAGGTGTCCCATCTGTAATCGGAACTGCAAACTGGGCGTATAAGGAAACCACTCAAGGGTCAATTAAATACCTCGTGTTCCAAAGCCTGCGAGTTGCACGGAGTAAATCCAGGGATGCAAAGAGGCTTGCTGACATGAGACAAATGGAATCTGCTTTAGAGTTGTTCTTTAACGATCATGGAGGCTATCCAGAAGCAAAACAAGGAAAACCACAAAGCATAACACCCGAGTATCTTTACGAAGTTCCGATTCAACCAGTGCCTGAAGATGGAAAATGTACAGACTTTTATAACACCTACTGGTACACACCTAAAGACCCTGCCGGCGAAACTACCATTAAAGGTAAAGTGGTCCACTTGTACAAAGACTATAGCTATACTTTCTGCTTAGGAGCAGAGACAGGGGGACACGAAGCAGGAAACACAGTTATGTCTGCGAGCGGGATAAAATCTTTAACAGAGTGTAAGCCTGGAAGACCCTGCTATAAAGACGTTGCAGTACCCGAGCAAGTAGTAGCGGATAATAAATACGAAAATATGACTGAAGAGCAGTTACTAGACGAAATGATTAAAGGATTTAAAGCGCTTCCATGGGATGCAAACTTGTCTTGGCAATTTGAAGCCAAAGACTATAATAAGGACCTTGATATAGAAGCCCCAGCAGATGCAACAGATGTTAAAACCCTTAGCGCTAATAGTTCTAACAACACGGCGGGTATGTATGCTACAACTAAAAATATATCTAATAGCAATTCTATAAATGCTTTTATAAAATCATTTTTAGGAGTTAAGTAAGATACTTGAAAATAAAAAAAGCCCTTGGTTACAAGGGCTTTTCTGGTATAATAGGTGAGCATTATTATATAAGCGGAATTAGTACAGTGGTAGTATAGTTTTGCCTGCGCAACAGAGGCGGGTTCGTTCCTTACTAACTTTTGCGATTGCGATCGTAGTACAATGGTAGTATGCGACCTTCCCAAGGTTGAGACGTGGGTCCGATTCCCATCGCCCGCTCCAGGATTAAGATTAAACTATGGCACAAGGTACTCTAAAGCGCGATTTAGAACTGCTCTACGAGGTGGGCTGTTTTCGGCTGGTGCCTAGGACC
>OBEQ012355790.1_pt1 | contig 56960 bp, 52 predicted proteins | sample 1670901 | NCBI WGS metagenome assembly OBEQ01 (sample SAMEA104232315, study PRJEB22302) | groundwater metagenome | biome: forest; feature: aquifer; material: groundwater | place: USA | collected 2011-08-07 | depth 5.4 m
GAAAAACGCTCCGGCTAAAGTGGTCATTAAAGAGAAAATCGTCCCGCAAGAGAAAGTGGTTTATCAAGATCGCATTGTGACGCAGGAAAAAGTCGTTTACAAAGATCGTCCGGTTGTTCAAGAGAAAATCGTGACCAAAGTGGATGAATCCGCTCGCCGCCAGATCGACAAACTCGCACTGGAGTTAGAACGCCAAAAAAGCAAGCTCGCTAAAGCTGCGCAAACTCCTCCTCAGACTAAACCTGCAGTTGTTGCACCCGTCGCAGTTGCCGCACCTCAAACCGCCACGAAATTAACGGCAAAAAGTGTTACGGTGCCGGAGAGTGCTAAAAAAGCGGTTGCTCCGGTTCTCGCAAAACCTATCACTGCAGCTGCTATAACTCCTGCTCCGAAAAAAGGGGGATCGTCCGCTTACCGCATGGCATCCAATGCACCGATATACAGTGCTCCGGGTGGTGGGCAGGTCGATACATGGGAAGAGCGCCGATCCTTCACGGCAGGGAATCCATCAAACGGATGGGTGCATATTACGGGGTATTTTGTCAACCGAGTGTGGACGGCGACACGCGAAGATGAAAATCTGTGGGTTAAAGAGAGCGACGTTATTCGAAGATAGTGACGGGTAGTATTAATACCCGTCATACGGCAATTTTGCCTCTTTCCATCCAAACATAAATCCATCCCTCGTTCCCAACGTCCTCGTTGGGAATGCATATAAATAATGTAGATAAAGCGAACTAAGATATACGCTCCCAAGCTAGAGCTTGGGAGCGAGATTAGCTGGAACTTTGGAACGAGATTCCCCATAAATGGTATATTTAGTTATAATTGGCTGATATTTCAGTCAAGGCAGACCGATGAAAAGTGTGTACATAATCATGTTCTTCTCCCCCCTAGTCCTCGATCTTACATGACGGTATCACCTCCACCTTTATCTCCTCCACCTCCACCCATTTCGATCTGGACAGTAACGGAACCAAAGAAACACTCCTCAGTGGATACGAGATGGGTCTCAATGATACTCTGGAGGGCACAGAAACTCTTCCTATTAATTCGACAATTCAAATTAAATCTCAACTAAAGGCAGCCTAAATGGGACTCGCAGTAGGAATAATGTGGACAATATACATAATTGTTGTATTTATACTATGGGCTATATTTTCGAGATTTATAAAGAGAAGACTTTATAAAAACTTATTTATAGCTTTTTTTATACTTTTACCAACATGGGATGCTCTTATCCAAAAAGGTCTCAAAACATATTTTGAACTGTTTGAGCTAGAACCAACGATTTACAGTTATCCCCAAAGGGACAAAAACAATAAGATAGAGAGTTTGGGGTTGATAAATGTAGAGACCCTCAATTTTAATGATTTTGAAAACGCCAGTGAAGAAATCTCAGTTCTAAAATCAGAAGACTTATTTTCTCCTGATATACAGCGTAATGTTGCTGATTTTGTAGAGATTGATTCATTCGGTGGCTATTTGAATCACAAACAGCTTCCAAACTATCCAATTAGAATAACTTTTACTAAAAGTGGTTATTCGGTTGAGAAAATTACGGCCCAAAAAGCCAGATATCAAATCCAAGCAAAAATAGAAGATAAATTACTTGGTTTTTATAGCAAAAAAGATTTTTTATTGGTAGATACTAAAACCAAAAAAGTACTGGCTAAAGCGGTAGCTTTTTATTTCCCAAATCATCGATGGTATGCTTGGTTTAGGGATGATGTTTTGTTTAACGGAGATATGTTAGATTGGGAAACACCGCCACCAATAGTGTGTGTCCAAGGCGATGTTTCGAATTTGGATGAGATGCTAAAAAAAGCATTAAACATTAAGATGTACACCATAAAACACAAAGGATTTAAAAATGACTGACATGACCAGTATTGATAAAATTACGAACATGGGGCTGTTAACGGAGTTGGCTTATTTAAAGCTAGAAAGTAATGAATATAAATCAATTGATCCAAATCATACATATTCATTTGAAAAACTTAAAAAGTTTATTAATGACATGAATATAGATACTACAGGCATAAAAACAGAAGATAGAAAAGACGAAATGATTGCCCTGTTGCAAAAATATGAAATCGTAGATTTTTCGAGTGATGATGGTTTCTTTAGCTCAGATTTCCCTCGTTCCCAACGTCCTCGTTCACTCGTTCCCAACGTCCTCGTTGGGAATGCATACAAATGTAGATAGAGCGAACTAAGATATACACTCCCAAGCTAGAGCTTGGGAGCGAGATTCAAGATTGAAATAAGTAGAGGAAAATCAAATGGGACGAAGCCGATATAAAATCTATGAGTCGACACATCCCCATTTTATCACCTGTACCGTGTTACACTGGATACCGATATTTACCCGTACCGAAAGTGTTCAAATCATCATAGAGAGTCTAAAATATTTGCAAACAAACGATAATCTAAAAATCTATGCTTATGTGATTTTGGAAAATCATTTGCACATGGTCGTACAAAGCGATGATCTCGGTGAAAGTATCAAAAAATTTAAAAGTTTTACGGCAAAAAAGATAATAAACCTTTTGCAGGCTTATAATGTACAAACGATTTTAGATCAATTAGCTTTCTATAAAAAAGCTCATAAAACACAAAGTGATTATCAACTATGGCAAGAAGGATTCGCTCCTAAATTGATTCAAAATGATGCCATGATGCTTGAGAGAATCAACTACATTCATTTGAATCCAGTCAAAAGAGGATATGTCGATGACGCGAAGCATTGGCGGTATTCAAGTGCTCGTGATTATGATGGAGTTGATGGATTAATTGGGGTGGAAAAGTTTTGGTAGAGTATGCATTCCCAAGCTGGAGCTTGGGAACGAGATGTGTTATTCGAAGATAGAGACGGGTAGTATTAATACCCGTCATACGGCAATTTTGCCTCTTTCCATCCAAACATAAATCCATTTTCCAAATTGTAGGCTTTAATCCCCTCTTTGGCGAGGAGATTGGCTGCAGCACCGGAACGGGGGCCGCTTCGGCATACGAGAATAACCGCATTGACATTGCGCAGTTTCATTGCCTTCATAACGTCACTGACGAAATTTTTGTTGAATACCTCTTTGGCATCATAGAGCTTTTGGACGTCTTTGTGTTCTTTTGCTTTGTCGGTTTTGAGTTCAAATTCGGAACTTTTTACCCGCTCTTCGATCGATTTTGGGATATACGTCCACTCATATGCAGGAATATTGATAAACCCCTCGCCGTGACCCGTATAGATGTACTCTAAGGTGGTACGGACATCGACGATGATTGCTTCTCCCTTTTTTTGCATCTCATGTGCTTCGCTAGCGCTTAGATCCCCTTCATACACGTCATCAGCACTTAATGCCGTGCAAGCGAGAAGGGTCAAGAATAATTTTTTCATGGGGCTTCCGTTGTTAATATCCAGAGTTATTTCGCGGATTGTATCGGAAAAAAATTATAGAGAGATGAAAATATACATTAATAACGTCACTGTAAGGGAATAGGGGTATAATCCTAAGCAATAAAATAAATAAATAAAATGTGGGACTATGGTGGAAATCAGTCAAATCGTTTATGTCAGCGATTGGGTATTTGAAAATCATGAAAGTGAGGTTTCAGATCCTTTTTATGAGGTTCTAAAAACCGTTGATGCCCATGTAAGCATCAGACGTGATTTTCCCACCCAGTTTGATGATATAGATCTGCTTATTTTGCACCCTACGTTTATGACTCCCGATGTCTTTGATACGATCAGTATCAGTAAATTTCGAAATCCCAATATTAAAACCGTAGTGATCTCCAGTGCACACGGCAGTGATCTGTTTTTACAGGCGATTGATGTCGGTGTCGACAAATATCTCCTAAAACCTCTGTTGCCCAGTGCCGTTAAAAAAGTGGCAGAACGGTTAATCCACCACTCAATCGAGGCCAAACAGGCACAAAAAGCCTACAAGCAGATCAATCTGATGTTTGGTGCTATCTCGAAGACTTCTTTATTGGTGCGGATGGAAGAGAATGGGATAATCATCGAAGTAAACGACCTTTTGACCAAATTACTCGGGATTCCATCGGAATCGATGATTGATTCGCATTGGATGCGATTTGTCGAGCGTCGATTTTGGGTCTATTTACGTTCTTTAATACGCGAGCGGCTCAAGGCAGGGGAGATCCATCGGGGGATTATCGAACTCCTTAATGCGAACGGAGATGCGATTACCGTTGATGCAACCGTGTATGCTATTCGTGATAAAAGAGGTGAGATTGAGGAGATCGTTTTTATCGGTCAGGATGTCAGTGAAATGAATCGGGCTATTTTGGCCAGTATGGAACAATTGATCGATTATGATACGTCCCTTGCCATCCTTTTCAACCACCGTTTTGAACCTATTTTGGCGAATCGAAAATTTTTAGAGCTTAATAACTATCATAGCAGTGAAGATTTTTTTGATTCGTGCGATTTGTGGACATGGATGTCAGAAGAGAATGGCATCCTCACTCCGGTTTTATCGCATAGGAACTCTCAAAAAGAGATATTGGAAACTATCTTTATCCTAACCCGCAGCGGTGATATCTCAGGTCGCATTATATCGGTCGATCTGAGTCAGAATAAACGTTACTACACGGTACATATAAGCTCCATGCCCAATCCGATGATTCGAAGTGAAGAGTACCATATCCTCTATTTTGTTGATGTTACCTATTTGGAACGGATTAAAGAAGAGCGTCTTAGCGATGCAAAGCTGATTACCGTCGGACGGCTGGCAGCGGCAATTACCCATGAGATTAATACCCCGATTACCTATATCAAAGGGAACTTGGAATTGCTTAAATGGGAGTGCGAAGATAAGATTGCGGATGCAGAGATATTTTTCAAGCCGATTGATGAGGGGATAGAGCGGATCGAATCGATAGTCAGCTCAATGTATGAATTTGCCGGTACGGGAAAAGAGGAGATAAAACCGTGTAATATTCATATGACATTGATTTATGCTCTGCGTATTGTTATGAATCGGGCTAAACATATTGTCCCCATTACGATTAACGGTGAGTTATTTTCACAAGCCACTGTATACGATCCGTCGGGATGTATGACCATGGGAATTTCGACTCGTCTTGAACAAGTATGGATTATTATTCTAAATAATGCGCTGGATGAATTTGAAAAAGGTACAATAGCATATGAAAATCGTCATCTTGATATCCGTTTTCACTGTGACTCCGAAGAGATAGTTATTCAACTTATCGATAATGCGGGGGGAATACCTGATGCAGTGGTGGAGGGGATATTTGATTTCGCGATCAGCGGAGAGAAAAAAATGAGTATGGGGATCGGGTTGAATGTTGCTAAAGCCATTATCGATAAACACGGAGGAACCATCCGTGTCGCTAATGAAAACCAGGGTGCCGTATTCGAAATTATTTTGAAAACGTATGAGGGGGATAAATAGATGTTTTTTGGTGCAGAAGTAAAACGATATAAGGAAGAAGCCGAACAGTTACGCAGGGAACGTGATTCTTTAGCTGCTGAAGTGCAGCTCTACAAAGAGATTGCCGCATTGAGCGATAAAGAAGCGGTCGTGGTGTTAAATGAAAAGGGCGACGCGATTTTTTTTAATACACGAGCGGACGCCATTTCAAACAAAGAGGCGGTTGTCCGAGAATTGCTAACGGGATCCAAAGAGATCGTTGTCGGAGAGTGCGAGGCTTCGGTAATGGGTAAAAGCTTAAGCAACGGGAGTAAAGGTTTTATCCTGACGAAAGCCTCTATTGTCGGCGGAGATGATAACCAACTCTTGGAAATGCACCAAAAAAGTATCCGGGGTGCTTTAAGTGCTACCCAAAAAGTATTTATGGATATCCTGGAAAAACTCAAAGATATGGTGGAACAATCACGCGAAACGGCGCAAGGGTCCGATGAGGGGCTGAAAATTGCCAATCATGTCGATGCGGATATGAACAAACTGGCTGAATTGATGGAGGGGACCCTCTCGACGACAGCCGCATTGGTATCGCGTTCACATGAGGTATCGAGTGTTGTTTCCCTGATTAAAGATATCGCGGACCAAACCAATCTGTTAGCCCTTAATGCCGCGATTGAAGCGGCACGGGCGGGTGAACACGGTAGAGGTTTCGCTGTTGTTGCCGATGAGGTACGAAAACTGGCGGAGCGAACCCAAAAAGCGACCAAAGAGATTGAAATAGTTATTCAGTCGATGGAACAAGATACCAATGAGATCGAAACCGCTACTGAAGAGCTTTCCACTATTGTCTCCAGTACAAAAGGGGAGGTTACGCAGATGTCGGATCGTATGGCAATCTTTCAACGTAATGCATCTCGCAGTGTGTATGAGATTATGGATATCAGCAATTATATTTTCAGCAATTTGGCTAAAATTGACCATGTTATTTATAAAAATAATGTATACGCTTTCTTATTCGGTCAAGAGAGTGACTTCAAAGCGGTTGATCATCATAACTGTCGTCTCGGTAAATGGTATGATGGCGGAGTAGGTAAAGAGCAGTTCGGTACCCTTAAATCCTACAGTCGTCTTGAAGGGCCGCACGCACAAGTACATACACAGGCCAATGCGCTGATATCCGATTGCGGTGACGGGAAAAAATTGTGCTCACGTACACAAATCGAACAGCGCATTAAGACGATCGAAGAGGCAAGTACGGAAGTTTTTGCGGCGTTGGATCTGTTGGTTGCGGAAAAAACAGAAGATTTAATGGGGACTGCTATCGGACATTTATTTGGAGGAACAAAATGATACGTTTGATGATTGTGGATGATGAGCCTTCTATCGGAACCATGTTGGAAAAAGCGTTAGGGCGATCGAAAGATTTTAAAATTGAGTATTACGATAACCCGATCAATGCCCTCTCGCGATTTCGTCCCGGAGAGTATGATGGAGTCTTGCTTGATATTATGATGCCGCATAGAGATGGGTTGAGTGTCCTCGAAGAGATTAAGACTAAAGACCCCGAATGCGTTGTTATCATGATGACAGCGTACTCTACTTTAGATAAAGTGTTACATTCACATAAAGTGGGAGCGGATCATTATCTTCTAAAACCGTTTGATTCCTTGGTCTCAGTAGAGAAAAAAGTTCGTGAGTTAGTGCACGAACGCCGCTGATTCACGAGGAGGGGGCATAGCCCCCATTTTTTTTGACCCGAAATCTTATACCATAGTAATACAGTATGGATACTTGACAATAAGTTATTATTATTTTAATATGGTGATAAAAAAAAGGAGATGAGATGGCTCAGCAATGCCCATTAATCTTTCGTCAAATAGATGCCAATATCGTCCGTATCAATACATTCTTTGTTATAAGTGTGGTGGTAGCCTATTTATTTACCAATGCTCTAAGTTTATTATTACTCTTAATAATCGACTTTTTACTCCGTTTATACGGATACAAACATGTAAGCCCGATTCAAAATCTTTCATTGATGATTCAAAAGAAATTTTCCATACCTAGCAAAATGGAAGATGCGGGAGCCAAACGGCTGGCCGCATTTTTTGGAGTCGGATTTACGATAGCCCTGGTCATTTTCGATATTGCCGGAATAAAACTGGCCGTTGATGGTATTGCCGCTGTTTATCTTTTTTGCGCGAGTTTAGAACTGTTATTCGGTTACTGTATCGCATGTAAAATCTACTATATTGCCAAGAAAGTGTATCCACAAGGGTTTAGGTAATGGCAGCATTATCCTCTAAAGCAATTTATGGTCTCGCCGCGATGCATATATTATGCCATGCACCGCGCGGAAGATCAATGCAGGTGCGTGAGATTTCAGCGATGACACGAATATCACACGGTTATTTGGAACAGCTTCTCTCCATTTTGCGTCGAAATCATTTGGTGGTTAGTACACGAGGAGCTTCAGGGGGATATAAACTTTCACGCCCTGCCAATGAGATTGAGGTTATTGAAATCATTGAAGCGTTGGAGGGGCCGTTTTACAACATAGAGGGTAACGTTGGATCAAGTCTTATCTTAGAATATTTTTGGAGAGACATAGAGGAAAAAATGCGTTCACTTTTCGAAATGAAACTCTCTGAGCTTGATCAGGCATACCAACCCCACTACTATGAAATTTAACGTTTGTGTTGCGTTGAGGCTTCGATAAGGCGACGATTTTGCATCATCATCGATTCAATTTCTGTCGCATTTTTATTATTGTAAGGATGTTGATTTTTTTGGTTATTGGCGGCATGAACTTCATGGTAAAAGTCGTTTAGACTTCCCCCTTTTCGCTTTTTGGTAGAGCGGTATGCCGTAAAAATATCGACAGGAGTGACTTTGGGCTCAGAGTATTTTGAAAAGATAGCTTCGGCAGCTTTATTTTTACGCATAATTATCCAATAGTTATAATATTTCCATAACAAGCAAAAAAAGTTCCATTATAGACCTTCATTGACCACGTACCACAATCGTTCAATCTCTGCATCATCTAAAAACAGAGTAGAGGCATGCGTATAAAGCCATTCGAGTCCTTTGGAATTGATCGATAGGGTGTGTGCACACTCTTTGTGCGCCGGTAAAAAAGCACGTATCAATGAGATATTGTCGGTGATAGGTTGATCACAAAAGAAACACTCCATTTGGCGATGGAGCCGTCCCTCGTGGTCGAGTAATTTGACATACGATTCAATGGCTAAACGTTTTGGATTTTGCTCACTCCACAGACGTGCTGCATTCTCCAGCAATTCAAAATAAAAAGACCCGATCTCCTCCGATTGCTGCAAATGAGGGTAGAACAGTGAGATAAACTGCTGCCATAACCGGATACGCTCATATTGGCCCATCCACGGGTATCCCAGATGAATGACATCACGCAATCGTCCGATAGAAGTTTTGATCGAATGTTCCACTTCAAAGTCGATTTTAAACCCCATATTGATGGGACTGTGGCGTGCTCCGAAGAAGCGATAAAGGGTCGTTAAGTTTTTTTCGGTTATGATAGTGACGATCATATCTTCATCGCGAGCGCGGTTGAGTTTTATGATAAATCCCTGCATATTTGGTTCTACTCTACACGCTTGACGCGAAATTTTTTTATAATCTTCGTTATTTTAATCATTTTTAACCTAAGAAACGTTAAAATAAGAAAATTTCATCTCCTCTAGACTACTTATGTTTAAAAAGAGATTAAAAAATATCAATTTGCCGACAATTTTCCGGTGAAAGGTGACGATTCCAGTGGAATACCGAGATTTATTACGTTCATTTAAAGATAACTGCGGATTTGGTTTGATCGCCAATATCAAAAACCGCCCCTCTCACGAGAATCTGGAAAACGCCATAACCGCATTAGAGCGGATGATGCACCGTGGTGCCGTTGCAGCCGATGGTAAAACGGGTGATGGCAGCGGTCTATTGCTCTCAATTCCTCATGATTTCATGCGTTCTACCGCATCTGAAGAGGGGATTGAACTTCCTGAAATGTATGCCGTTGCGGTGATTTTTACCCGTGATGCTTCACAGTTGGCAACCTTTGAAAAAATTTGTGCAAACAATGACTTAAAAGTGGTTTTGAATCGTGTTGTTCCTGTGGACACGAATGCCCTTGGGGAACAAGCTCTCGCATCGTTGCCTCAAATTCACCACCTTTTTATTACGGCGAACTCTTTAATGGCTTCCCAACGTTTTGATGCACTGGTCTATCTTAGCCGTAAAGAGACGGAACACGCTTTAGTGGACGATGAAGATTTTTACATTGCCTCGATGTCTTCTCGTGTGATTTCGTATAAAGGTTTGATTATGCCGACGCATATCAAAGAATTTTATACCGATCTACAAAATGAAAATTTCAAAATCTCTTTTGCCTTGTTCCACCAACGTTTCTCTACCAATACCCTTCCGAAATGGCGATTGGCTCAGCCGTTCCGTGCCGTTGCCCATAACGGTGAGATCAACTCGGTCGAAGCAAATCGCTTTAACGTTGCGGTTAAGTCCGAGTCCATTAAAAGTGAAGTGTTCACCGACGAAGAGATCGCACGCCTTTTACCGATCCTTCAACCGGGCGGTTCGGACAGTGCAAGTGCCGATAACTTTTTTGAATTTTTGATTATCAACGGTATGGATTTCTTTAAAGCAGCACGTGCGGTTATTCCGGCACCGTGGCAAAACGCTCCGCATATGGACCCGCAGCTTCGTGCATTTTACGAATATCACTCAACCGTATTCGAAGCGTGGGACGGACCTGCGGCATTCTCACTTACCGACGGCCGCTATATCGGGTGTGTCCTTGATCGTAACGGTCTTCGCCCGTCTAAATACATCATTACCCATGATGATACTCTTTTGATTGCAAGCGAATACGGGGTTATCGATATTTCTGAAGATCAGATCAAAGAGCGCGGGCGTCTCCAATCGGGTCAAATGATCGGTTTGGATTTGAAATTCGGAAAAGTGCTCAAAGATGAAGATATTAACCAATATCTAAAATCCTCCAATCCCTACATGAAATGGCTGAACGATCATATGATCTATCTCCAAGAGCATGTCGAAGAGCAATACGTAACCCGTTGCGACTACGATGCTGCCAATCTTATCGAGCGTCAGCGCTATTTCAATATTACTCAAGAGGTGGTTGAACAGGTTATAGAACCGATGATGCGTGATGGCAAAGAGGCGGTTGGATCGATGGGGGATGATACCCCATTGGCGGCATTCAGCGCTGTACAACGCCATTTTAGTGATTATTTCAAACAACGTTTTGCCCAAGTTACCAATCCACCGATTGACCCTATTCGTGAAAAAGTGGTTATGAGTTTGAATACCGGATTCGGTGAAACCCATAATATTCTTGATGAGATTCCATCGCATGCGAATCGCCTCAAAGCGATTTCACCGATCATTATCCGAGAAAAACTCGAAGTGCTCAAATCATTCGGCGATAAAAAATCTCCGAGATATCAATCATTTTATGCGAATCAAGAGTTTTCAACCGCTTACCAAGGTTCTTTGAAAACAGCTCTTGAAGCGTTGGTTTGCGAAGTAGTTAAATCCGTACGTGAAGAGGGTGTCCGCATCGTTATCCTTGACGATAGCGGTTTTGACAAAGAGCACAAAGCGATTCCGATGGTGATGGCGGTTGGGCGAATCAGTCGTGCATTGTTGGATGAACGTATCCGCCATTTAGTATCCATCGTTGCGTGTACGTCCGAAGTGATCGATTCTCACGGTGCTGCAACCTTGATCGCGTACGGTGCAAGTGCGGTTTACCCAAGCCTTCTGTTTGCTACGGTAGCTGCTCGTGCAGAAAACAGTGTGAATGAAGTAAATTGCTCGGAAGCTTTCAAATCGGTTCATCACGCGCTTAACGCAGGACTCCTTAAGATTATGTCGAAAATGGGGATTGCAACCATCGCGTCTTATCGTAACTCCGGATTATTCGATGTTATCGGTTTGAGTAAAGAGATCGTCCATGAGTGTTTCGGAGAATCTCACGTGATGATTCCGGGTTTGAGCTATGATGATATCGATGAGCGACTGAATCGAAACCACATAGATGCGTTTGAAGTCGGTGGATTTAACCGTATTTTCCCACTCAAAATCGGAGGATATTACAAATTTTACAACGGACAAGAGCATCACGACTTTAACCCGGATGTCATTCACGCCATCCACCTTGTTTCTAAAACAGGCAAGCGGGAAGATTTTGATAAATTGAGCGCATTGGTCAACGGTCGCGGACAAAAATTTATCCGCGATTTTTTCGAGTTCAAATCCGATCGTCCAAGTATTGACATCTCTGAAGTAGAACCGAAAGAGGCTATTTTTAAACGGTTTGCATCTGCGGCGATGTCGTTGGGATCGATCTCTCCGGAAGCACATGAATGTGTAGCCGTAGCGATGAACACCATCGGTGCTCAGAGTAACTCGGGTGAGGGGGGTGAAGATGCAGCCCGTTTCGGAACACTCAAGAACTCTAAAATAAAACAAGTTGCATCGGGACGTTTCGGAGTGACTCCGGCGTATCTTCGTTCAGCTGAAGAGATTCAAATAAAAGTAGCTCAAGGGGCAAAACCGGGTGAGGGGGGACAACTTCCGGGGCATAAAGTAAGCGGTCTTATTGCACGCCTTCGCTACACAATGCCGGGTGTAACCCTGATTTCACCTCCACCACACCACGATATCTATTCGATCGAGGATTTGGCACAGCTTATTTTCGATATGAAGCAGGTCAACCCGAGTGCGAAAGTGGCGGTTAAACTCGTCTCATCTGCGGGTGTGGGTACGATTGCGGCGGGTGTTGCCAAAGCGTATGCCGATAAAATCATTATCTCCGGAGGAGACGGCGGTACCGGTGCGGCACCATTAACATCGATCAAATTCGCGGGGAACCCGTGGGAACTCGGCCTCTCCGAAGCGCATAATGCCCTTAAAGCGAATAATCTTCGCGGATTGGTTCATGTCCAAACCGATGGCGGGCTTAAAACAGGTATGGATATCGTTAAAGCGGCATTGTTGGGTGCTGAGAGTTATGCTTTCGGTACGGGCGCATTGACGATTATCGGATGTAAAATGCTCCGTATCTGTCACGTCAATAAATGTTCAGTAGGTATTGCAACCCAAAACGAAAAATTGCGCGGCGAATTCTTCAACGGTACAGTTGAGCAGCTTATCAATTATTTCACCTATTTGGCGGAAGATGTTCGGCGCATTATGGCTCAATTGGGTTATAAAACGATTGAAGAGATGGTCGGACGAAGCGATTTACTCAAAGTGATCGATACCGAATTTGCGAAAAAATTTGATTTCAGTTCCGTATTGCATCGTGAAGAAGGGTTTAATACGTGTCAGGCCGCTTCTAATGAACCGTTTGATAGTAATGAATTTGAAAAAGAGGTTCTTGCCGAGGCAATGGATGCGATTAAAAATCCTGAGCGTCCGATCCGTATCGTTCGTGATATCTGCAACTTGAACCGTAGCTTCGGTGCCCGAATCAGTGGCGAAATTGCTCAGTACTACGGCGATAGCGGTCTTAAATCCGATACGATTCGCCTCCAGCTCAAAGGTATTGCAGGTCAAGCACTGGGAGCTTTCTTGATTAACGGTGTTTCGATTCATCTTGAAGGGGTTGCGAACGACTATATCGGTAAAGGGATGCACGGCGGTAAAATCGTGATCAAATCCAAAAATCAAGGTGAGCGTTTCAGTGCCGGCGGTAACACCTGTCTTTATGGTGCGACTGGGGGTAAACTTTTTATTTCCGGTTCAGTAGGCGAGCGTTTCGCGGTACGTAACTCGGGTGCTTTGGCTATTGTAGAGGGTACTGGAGATAATGCGTGTGAATACATGACCGGTGGGGTTGCCGTTATCCTTGGAAAAACGGGGATTAATTTCGGTGCGGGTATGACAGGCGGATTTGCGTTTGTGTATGACCGAGATCACAGTTTTGTCGAAAATGTGAACCGTGAGTTAATCGACGCATTGCGCATCGATACCGATGATGGAGATGAAGCACGTCACTATCTAAAACGATTGTTAAAAGAGTATGTTTCAGAAACAGAGAGTGAAATGGCGCAAAACTTGCTCAAAAACTTCCGTGTTGAGATTCGAAATTTTTGGTTGGTTCGTCCGAAAAACTTAACCAAATTGCCACTTAATCCTGATAAAGGGGACTAAACTATTATGAGAGAATTTTTAACTATCGAGCGTATTGAACCGACAAAGCGAGTTGTTGTTCAGCGCCTTAAAGATTTTAGTGAAATATATGAGCCTATGGGTCAAAATGATGCAACGGCTCAAAGTGACCGTTGTATCCAGTGCGGAGATCCGTTTTGTCTTAATAAATGCCCATTGCACAACTATATTCCTCAATGGCTTAAATCGGTTGCTGAGAAAGATTTAAAATTTGCATTTAACCTCTCCAATGAGCCCTCACCGTTTCCGGAAGTGATGGGACGTGTTTGCCCTCATGACAGGCTGTGTGAGGGAGATTGTACCCTTAATGACGGGCATGGTGCGATTACGATTGGCGGGATTGAGACGTTTATTAACGAAGAGGGATTTAAACACGGATTGAAGCCGTATTTTCCCGGGATTACTACGGATAAAAGAGTAGCGATTATCGGTGCCGGTCCTGCAAGTCTCTCGTGCGCTACGTATTTGCTCCGATCCGGAATTTCTGTCACGATGTATGAACGAAGCGACCGTGCAGGGGGACTTCTAACGTACGGTATCCCTAATTTTAAACTTGATAAAAAAATCGTCGAGCGTCGTGTTAATCTATTGATCGAAGCTGGATTGAAATTAGTATTAGGTTGTGAAGTGGGCAAAGATATCGAATTTGATGAGATTGCCGATCAGCATGATGCACTCTTTATCGGTATCGGCGCGACTAAAGGCAAGGGGGCAAAAATTGCCGGAGAAAATGCTTCCAATGTCTATCCGGCTATGGAGTATCTCACCGCCATACAGCGTAAGAACTTCGGCCTTAGTTACGATAAAAAATTCGATTTTAAAGATCTTGAAGTGGTGGTTGTCGGCGGCGGTGATACGGCAATGGACTGTTTGCGGACGTCAAAACGTGAAGGGGCAAAAACGGTTACCTGTTTATATCGTCGTGATGCACACAACATGCCAGGATCACTCAAAGAGTATAAAAATGCTATCGAAGAGGGGGTAGAGTTTGTATTCCATGCTTCCCCCAAAGAGATTATTTTGAATGATTCAGGCAGAGCGGTCGGTATCCATATGGCAAAAACCGTTCTCGGTGCCAAAGATGAGAGCGGGCGTCAAAAAATGGAAGAGGTAAAAGGGGGTGATTTTAATGTTAACGCAGACATCATTATTATGGCTCTGGGCTTTGATCCTGCTGTCCCTCCGTTCTTAGCGGAAAATGGTATATCGGTTAATAACTGGGGCGGCATCATCATTAATGAAAAATACGAGACCACAACACCGGGTATTTATGCCGGAGGGGATTGTTTCCGTGGTGCGGATTTAGTGGTTACTGCCGCTTATGACGGACGGGAAGCGGCACGCTCAATCATCAAATCATTGCTCAGTTAATGAACGACGATTTTATCACTGCGGTTATTAATGCGTGCGTTGAGATTCGCGCATCGGTATGCAGCGGTGATGAAGGACTCTTTACCTCCCATTCGGTAGGACATGGCGGTGATATCAGCAGCGGAGCTGATTTACGCGCCGAATTGATTTGCCATCAACATCTTAGCTCTTATGGAGCCCTTTTTTCCGAAGAGAGCGGTTGGATGAGCCCAAAGGGTGCTATTAATATTATCTGTGATCCTATTGACGGAAGTGATAATTTTGCTTCTAATTTTCCCTATTATGGCGTTTCTATTGCCAGAGAGATAGAGGGAGTAACGACCGATGGGGTTGTCTGCAATCTTGCAAACGGCGATATATTTATCCGTACTCCCAATGAATACTATCGCACGACACTGGATGATTCGACGCTTAAAATCCCCATTGTCTCACCGCTGAATCCAAAGATAGGACTCTTCGAAAAATCCCCGGAACACCCACAATTAGCTCAAGCATTGATGGATGAAAAGCTAAAATTTCGCTCTCCGGGTGCCCTTGCTCTCTCTTTAGCCTATGCCCCTTATGTTAATTATGTGCTATTTTTAGGTACAATGCGGCCATACGATATCCAAGCGGGTCTCTATTTAAGCCGCCATTTACATACGTTTCAAAACGATCGAGTTATCTTGCTGAGTCGAGATATTGATGTGTTTGAACGTATCAGAGCGATTGTACAATAAGGAGATTTTTTGAGTCTATTTAACCTCTTCGGAGACTCCGAAAAGAAAAAACAACCTACGAAAAGCGAAGCCCCCTCACACTGGGTTAAATGCCCCTCTTGTCAGTCATTGATGTACTACAAAGAGATTGAAAAGCAAAATCATGTCTGTCCTAAATGCGGTTTTCACCTCCGTATCGGCGTTAAAGAACGTCTTGCCCTTATTGCAGATGAGGGGAGTTTTGTTGAGTTTGACGGCAATCTTAAGCCTACCGATCCGATCAGTTTTGTTGATAAGAAAAGCTATGCCGCACGTATTGATGAGGGGTATGCGAAAAATGGTACCTATTCATCCGTAGTGAGCGGTGAGTGTACGATTAATGATGTTCCGGCACAATTGGTCGTTTTTGATTTTAACTTCATGGGTGGATCATTAGGTTCGGTTGAAGGGGAAAAAATCGTCCGTGCGATTAATCGTGCTATTGCGAAACGGATGGGTGTTATTATCGTCAGTGCGAGTGGCGGTGCACGTATGCAGGAGAGTACCTTTTCTTTGATGCAGATGTCTAAAACTTCAGCCGCCTTGGCAAAATTAGCCAACGCCAAGCTCCCTTATATCTCACTTCTTACCGATCCGACGATGGGTGGGGTAAGTGCTTCCTTTGCAACGCTCGGGGATATTATCATCGCCGAGCCGGGGGCATTGGTTGGTTTTGCAGGGCAACGCGTTATCAAACAAACCATCGGAAGCGATTTACCGGAAGGGTTTCAGCGTGCGGAATTCTTACTCGAAAAAGGTTCTATCGATATGGTTGTAGCACGAAGCGAGCTTAAAGAGACGCTCAGCGATCTTCTCAAACTCTTACTCCCTTAATGCGCCTTTACGCTCTTTGTGATATGGATACGCTCCGCACCGGCGGAGTTGACTTAGCCACATTTGTTTCTCAAGCAAAAAAATACGGCGGCGAGATACTTCAATACCGAAACAAGCATGCCGATATTGCTACCATCAAAGCGGATTTGATTCTTCTTAGACAATTATGGGATGGATTTTTGATTATTAATGATCACTACGAATTAGCCCCTTTTTGCGATGGTATTCACATCGGTCAAGAGGATTTAATCACCATAGATTCTGATCCGGAACGTGCAATAAAAATTCTGAAATTGGCGATAGGTGAAGATAAAATTATCGGTTTATCTACCCATAACGCCGATGAGATTAATATCTCCAACACTTTGGATCTCAATTACATCGGTCTTGGTGCCTATCGTGCTACAGTGACAAAATCGGATGCCAAAGTGTTAGGGGAACAATTGGATACGATTGCTTCACATTCTAAACACCCTGTCGCTGCCATCGGCGGTGTTAGATTGGATGATAGATTCCAATATGTGACGTATCATGTAATCGGTTCAGGGCTACTGTGAATATCTCTATTGTGACGATTGCAAAAAAAGAGCGTTCACTGTATGATCCTCTTTACCAAGAACAGATGAAAATGATCTCTCGTTTTGCTAAAGTGGATGATGTTGAATTATTTCCTAAAGAGATCGTAAAAGCGCATACTATCGGACCTGAAGCCTCCCAAATCGCGTATTCGAAACTCTTGTCCCCAATGTTGGGTAAAAACTACTCGATAGCGTTGCATCCGGAGGGGAAAAAAATAGATAGTTTTGCATTTAGTAAGCTTATAAGTGATAAAATTTCGTTGCAATTTTTTATAGGTGGGGCTTACGGCTTCGAAAAAAGTTTTGTGGATCAATGCGACGCTGTCATAAGTCTTTCTGATATGACGATGAGCCACAAAATTGCAAAAGCGGTTTTGCTGGAGCAAATCTATCGCGCCTATTCACTGTTGGCAAACCATCCGTACCATAAATGAGGAGCATTGATGAGAGATAATGAGCTGCACTACTTCGAGGAGATATTGCTGGCACGTAAAGTTCAGATTATCAAAAATTTGACCGGCGTCGAGAGTGAGATGAAACAATTACGCGAACTTGAACTCAACGATGAAGGGGACTACGCATCGGTCAGTAATGACAATATGGTGGAAAATGCTATTGGTGCACAACAAACGCAAGAGCTCAATGAAATCGAGGCGGCACTCTCTAAAATCAAATCAAAACAATACGGAATTTGCGAAATGTGTGAGGATGATATCGGTTTTCAACGGCTGAAAGTCAAACCTCATGCAAAATACTGCATTATTTGCCGACCGATCGTCGAAAAAAATAAAGGGTAAAGGGAAGAATCAATGCAGTTAAAACGTTATACGATCGCTTCACTTATTTTGATACTGCTTGTCGGTATAGCAGCGTACAGTATTTCAAACGATTCAATATCTTTTGATCTAGTGGGAATGCATTTTCCTAATTTGCCGATCGCATTTTGGGTGATTGTTCCTCTCTTGGTCCTCTATATTGCTAGTGTATTGCACATGATGATTTATGCTTTGGTCGGAAACTTCAAACTTCGCCGTTTGGGTAAAGATAATGAAAAAATGATCGATGCTCTTCGTGATGCACTGCTGGGTGTGAGTGAGCGTAATTATGTCTATAAAACCGATGCCTATAAATTGATCGGAAAGCTTATTGACAATGCGTTGGTCCTCCCTTTTGATACTCTTCGCTCCATCGGAAATGAAAAAATCGATGAGGCACTTGAATTGATGCGTGATGTCAAAGAGAAGAAAAAGGTAGATATCAAAAAATTTCATTTACCCAATACCACCTCGATCGCTATTCAAAATAATTTGAACCGTTTTGAGCGGGGTGATATTGACGCTGATCGTATCCTTTCACGCAGTGAGAGCTACGGTGAAATCGTAAGTGCAAAAGCGTATGAAGTGTATGTTAAGTCTGCTTCGGTCGGATCGATTCTAAAATACAAACATCTCTTCAACAAATCGTCACTTCTCGATTTCGTTCAGCGTATCAATGCAGCGGAAAACGGTATTGAGATGAGCAATGAAGAGCTTGTAAATCTGTTGAGCGGTTTGAAACTGACGAATGAAGATTATATCGATGTATCCGATGCTATGTCAAAAAACATGCTTCCGGAACAGCGTATTCGCTTGTTTGAAATGCTTAGTGAGAAAAATGATGATGCGATGGAAGGGTATTTATTTACGTTGTATGATCTTCAAATGATTGATACCGCCAACGAGATTCTCAATAATACATCCAAAGACGATTACCAAATCTTCAAAGCATACCGTGATCTTAAACGTGCAAACAAGCACTACGATATTGCTATTTTCCTTCGTAGAAGTTGTCATTAACACTTTCAAATTTCGCCCTTATGGGCGATAACATTTTTCCTCAGGTATAAAATTATGACTCCTAAACTCTCCTTTACCACCCCCGTATATGCGCTCGCCCCCCTTGCCGGATACACCGATCTGCCGTTTCGAAACGTCGTCAAAAAATTCGGTGCCGATTTGACGGTGAGTGAGATGATAAGTTCAAATGCACTCGCGCACGGTTCGACCAAAACGCTTAGAATGTTAGAACGCAGTCCGAATGAAGATCCCTATTCGGTTCAGATTGCCGGATCGGAAGAGGATATCGTGCGCAGAGCGGTAGAGGTGCTTAATACACAAGAAGATATTGATATTATCGATCTCAACTGCGGCTGCCCTGTTCCGAAAATCGTCTGTCATGGTTCGGGAAGCGCGCTGCTTAACGATCTGCCCCGGATGGCACGCATCATCGAAACGATCAAGAAAACGTCGAATAAATCAACCCTGAGTGTCAAAATACGCCTTGGATTTGAGTCTAAAAATCATATTGAGATTGCAAGACTTGTCCAAGAGTGCGGAGCTGATTTTCTAGCGGTACATGGACGTACCCGTGCCGGTAAATTCAAATCGGCGGTCGATTATGACGCTATAGCAGAGATCAAAGCTGCAGTCACTATTCCGGTGATTGCCAACGGCGATATCGATTCCTTTGAAAAAGCGCAATGGGTGCTTGAGCATACTAAAGCTGACGGTGTGATGATCGGTCGCGGAGCCGTAGGTGCTCCATGGATATTCCACCAGCTCAAAACGGGGAGTGCGACCGTCGATCCGATCCTAAAACACGCGATTATCATGGAACATTTGGACAGTATGGTGAGCTTTTACGGAGCGCGGGGTGTTGTAACCTTCCGAAAACACGTCCATACCTACTCAAAAGGGTATGAGGGGGCGTCGGCAATGCGTGATATGGTCAACCGTATCGACGATCCCGTCCATTTCCGCGCCGTTGTCGATGAGTTTTTCCTCACCCACCGTCAGATCGGGGAGGGGTTCAAAGCTTCCGATATGAACTGTGAGTGCTAAGGCACTTGCATCTTTTTTTTTTTGAGTCCTCTCCTTTTAAAGTAACCCTCCAATTATAGTTTTTCATTAGCCTCTTTTGCTACAATCGCCATAAAAAAAGGTAATACTCTATGAATATTGATTTTTACAATGCGGGGATGAATGCTTTTGACGCTAAACGTTTTGAAGAAGCGTATGAGTGGTTTATGAAAGGGAGCGAAGATCCACGATGTTCGTATGCGCTTGCTACCCTTTATTACAACGGCCAAGGGGTGGAACGGAGTTTCGCCAAATCGACAGAGTATTATGCCATCGCTGCAGAAGCGGGTATTTTACCCGCACAGGTGAGTGCGGGATTTGCGTATGCCAATGCAATGGGAGTACCGGAAGATTTTGATAAGGCAGCTTATTATCTCAAAATGGCGGTTGCTCAGGGAGAACCGGCGGCCAAAGTGACATTGGGGGAAATATATGCCAAAGGATATGGCGGAGGGAGCCGTAAAGAGGCAGCGGTATTGATCAAAGAGGTTTTGGCGAGTACGGGTGGAGAGGAAGCGTATGACGTTTACAGCCGTTATGAGCTGCATAACGCATAAAAAAGAGTTTAATACCCTCCTGAAGCTTTCTCTTTATACGAATCAAACGGCTCGTCTTGTGCCGGGGCGAGTTGAAAATAGCCGTCAAGCTCGCGATGCTTGGACTGCAAGAGGGTTTCAAAATCATTTTGCGTAATCGGAATATTGTCTTGGAATTTGTCAAGTAAGAGGGTATTGTTGCCCAATAATACCAGATAGCTTTGCGTTCCGTAATCGAGCATCGCAACAGTATGGGATGGGTCTAGTGTTTTTTGGAAACGGATGTGAACACCTCCCCCGATATCCGTGGATGCAGGTAGAGGGGTGGCTGAAGGGGTTGCCGAAATTTTCGGTGCCTTGGCAAAAAGCCATGGATCTTTCGGTTCGTTTTGCAAGGTTGCAGTACGTTTGGCAATATTTTGTTTGAGCCAGAACAAAATACCGATACCGATCACTAAAATAGCAATAACGACGTAATAACTTCGCTCAAACTCTGTGTCGCTTTTGGTCGGCAATCCTCCAAGGGCTGCTTCATCGACAGGAGGATTCTCCGTCGATTGCTTATTTGCAGCGGCATTCATAAAACGAAGTCGTAATCCGTAAGAATCCGATGTTTTAGAAGCCTGCATGGCTACATCGGCAGAGGTATTCGCGGTAATCTCGATTTGTTCACCCTCCGGAGCAATGGAGAGTTTTTTGAGATATTTAGAATTGACACTTTTAACGATTGGAGCTTCAAGATACGCCCCCTCCAGTTTGATAATGACGGTGTCGTTTTGCCGATTTTGACGTAATACACCCTCATACGGAGTGTCAAACGTGAGCATTACATCAACACGGTCGTTCCGATCATAGATATTGTAACTAAGAACTTTAGATCCCCATAGCAATGGAGACAGGAGTAAAAAAAGGGCAATTATCGTTTTCATAGTCTCTCTTTTGATAGATAGTAGAGTACGGCGCTTGAATCAAGCACTTCATTGATACGGATGGCAAGGTTTTTTTCATACACCATAACTTCGCCTTTACCGATAATACGTCGGTTTACATACGATTCGACGCTTTCACCTGCAGGCTTGCCCAAGTCGATGACCGATCCTTTTTCAAGTTTTAGAATTTCTCCCAAACTTAGAGTGGTCTGCCCCAAATCAGCAACAAATTCAACTTCCATATCGAGCAATCCCTCATAATCCATCCAGGCAAGCTCTTTAATGGAATCGAAGGGGTGAAGATCTTTGAGCGCGACCGGTTCTTGGTGGGAAAGGGTTTCATCCATAGGTTATAACCTTTTTATTGCAATCATCATTTGACCGTTTTCGATACCGATAAAACGGGTTTCATCCGCATCCACATTCTCTTCGTTTAATAAGAATGGGGTAGCTATTGTCATTGCTTGATTATGACTTTCGGAAGCGAGTACTTTTGCACTTCCGACAATCATATTGGTTGTTTCCAACAACATGTCAACCAACGTTTGTTCATCGCTTACATCTTCTCCCAAAAAAATCTCAGCGATTGTTTGGATTAAAAGAGGGTCACAGCCGATAAATGCACGGTGAATGGTTCCGTCTTCGGTTTCAATATCAATATAAGCAAGAAGTGTTCTCATGCTGCTAAGGGGAGACGTAAATTGATATGGGAGTCGTATCTGATGAAGACAAAAATTTTCAGCGGCTTCAATAATAATCGGTAGCATCGCACCCTCTTTGTATTCTTATGGGAATTGATTATAGCGTAAAATCAATTGATATAAAAGAGTTTCCCTAAAGCCGGAAGCGAGTATAATCGCGCGATATGAACTGTAAAGCGAAATTATGACGATCGAATTAGCTTCTTTAGGAATTGTTGTCGGGACGATGTCGGGGTTCTTCGGTATTGGAGGAGGGACGGTGAGTGTTCCGTTACTTCTGTATCTTGGATTCGGTATTAAAGAGGCAATCGGCATTTCAATCATGCAGATGGTTGCAGGATCATTGATGGCGGCATGGCTTCATCAGAAACATAAAACCTATTCAATCCGTGAGGTTAAATATTTCGGATTTGGTGGCATTGTCGGTGCCGTGATAGGGGCATTACTGGTCAAAGTGCTCGAAGCACCATTCTTGGAAGGGTTGTTTTTAGGAATCGTTGCCTTTACGCTGGGGCGATTGGCATTTTCGAATCCTGTGCCGACGCGTGATGAAGTGGTTAATCGCCCCTTATACACCCTTATCGGGGGTGGAATCGGTATTTTTTCAGGGATGCTGGGGGTAGGCGGGTCGATTTTGATGACTCCCATTCTTGTCAGCTTTATGGGCTTTCCGCTCAAAAAAGCTTCGGCAGTCGGCCTTTTTTTCGTGATGTTTACCTCTATTTCCGCGTTTGTGACGATGATGTGGTTGGGATTGATCAATCTGCAGGCGGGGCTTGTAATGGCTTTAGCATCATTGATCGGGATTTGGTTGGGGATTTGGTTGTTGCATAAAATCAAAGTGACCCATTACAAGCAAATCCTTGTAGTATTTTATATCGTAATATTTATATTAACAGCATACAAATTGATAGCGGGGTAAACCATGGACATGATCAAAATTATCGGTGCTAGAGAGCACAACCTTAAAAATATTTCTCTTGAAATTCCGAAAAATAAGTTGATCGTTTGTACCGGTATCAGCGGGAGCGGAAAATCAACCTTGGCGTTTGATACTCTTTATGCTGAGGGGCAACGCCGTTATATTGAATCTCTCTCCTCCTATGCACGACAATTTCTTGATCGGGTCGGTAAACCGGATGTTGATAAAATCGAAGGATTAACTCCGGCTATTGCGATTGATCAAAAAACTACCTCAAAAAACCCCCGATCAACCGTTGGTACGATCACAGAGATTTATGACTATCTCCGTCTCCTCTATGCCCGTATCGGTGTTCAACACTGCCATCTGTGCGGCAAAAAAATATCCAAAATGTCGGCACAGGATATTATCGACCAGGTCCATAAGCTCCCCGAAAATTCAAAAGTCGTTATCCTCGCACCGTTGGTTCGGGAGAAAAAAGGGTCGTTTGCCGATATCCTCGAATCACTGCGTCATAAAGGGTATGTCCGTGCTTCTATTGATGGGGTAATGGTTCGTTTGGATGAAGAGATAGAGTTGTCCAAAACGAAAAAGCACACGATTAAAGCGGTGATTGACCGTCTTGTTATTAAACCCGACAACCATGACCGTCTAGCGCAAGATGTCGAAAAAGCACTCAAAGAGAGTTACGGAGAGGTGGAGATCGAAATACAAAATCACGATGAAGTCGGAATGAGCGAGAAGTTGATTCACTACAGTGAGCACAGTGCGTGTTTTGACTGTAAAGTGAGCTTTGATCCCCTTGAACCTCTTTCGTTTTCGTTTAACTCTCCCAAGGGTGCCTGCTCAGAATGCGACGGTCTGGGTATCCGCTATGCTCTTGATTACGACAAAATTATTGATTCTGAACTCCCTATCGAAAAAGGGGCTATTAAGATCGTTTACGGTTTCAACAAAGGGTACTACTTTACCTTCTTAAAAGCCTTTTGTGCTACAGAAGGGATTAACATAACCGTACCGTTTTATACCCTTGAAGAGCATCAGAAAAAGGCCATTTTACACGGAAGCGTCAATGAAGTGGAGTTTAAATGGCAAGATCATCCGATTACACGAACGTGGCCGGGAATCGTCCGTATTGCCTATGATATTTTCAAAGATGAAAAAGATCTCGCCGATTACATGTCTGAAAAACCGTGTAATATTTGTAATTCTCATCGTCTGAAACGTGAGTCACTGGCGGTTAAAATAGCCGATAAAGGGATCGGAGATGTCATCACGATGCCGTTAAAAGATTCGTATGCCTGGTTTGCCGATCCACAAACCTTTGAGCATCTGAGTGAGCAAAATGCGATGATCGGCGCCTCGATTCTCAATGAAATCCGTGAAAGGCTCTTTTTCCTTTATGACGTGGGGTTGGGGTATCTCTCGCTTAGCCGCGATGCTCGTAGTATCAGCGGCGGTGAAGCGCAGCGGATCCGTATCGCATCTCAGATCGGTAGCGGTTTGACCGGGGTAATGTACGTCCTCGATGAACCGAGCATCGGACTGCATGAACGTGATACCCTTAAATTGATTCGAACCCTTCGTTCATTACAGGAAAAAGGGAATACGGTTATTGTGGTCGAGCATGACAAAGAGACAATTGAGCATGCCGATTACATCGTCGATATCGGTCCGGGTGCGGGGAAATTCGGAGGGAATGTTGTTTTTGCCGGAACACTCGAAGAGATGAGAAAGTCCGATACCCTCACTGCACAATACCTTTCCGGTCGGAAAAAAATCGAGTATTTTTACCGTCGCGAACAAAAAGAGTGGATGTCGATCAACAATGTTACATTGAATAATATTAATAATTTAAGTGTCAAAATTCCGCTCCACAATTTTGTGTGTGTTACCGGGGTCAGCGGAAGCGGAAAAAGCTCATTGATTTTGCAAACACTCCTCCCCGTAACGAGAGAAATCCTCAATCATGCCCGTAAAATCAACCGCGTTGCCGGAGTTGAAGTCGAGGGGTTAGAGAAACTCGATAAAGTGATTTATCTGGATCAAAGTCCGATAGGGCGAACCCCGCGCTCTAATCCTGCTACCTATACGGGGGTCATGGATGAAATCCGTAATCTCTTTGCAAAAACCAAAGAGGCACAGATTCGGGGTTATACCGCTTCCCGTTTCAGTTTTAACGTTAAAGGTGGGCGTTGTGAGAAGTGTCAGGGGGAGGGTGAGATTAAGATTGAGATGCATTTTCTCCCTGACATCATGGTTAAATGTGATGCATGTCACGGCAGCCGCTATAACCTTCAAACTTTGCAAGTGGAGTATAAAGGCAAGACCATTTCCGACGTGTTGAATATGTCTGTCGGGGAAGCGTTGCAGTTTTTTGCTCCGATTCCTAAAATTAAGGCAATCCTCCAAACGCTGAGTGACGTGGGACTGGATTACATTACCTTGGGACAAAATGCCGTGACCCTCTCCGGCGGTGAAGCACAGCGGATTAAACTGGCCAAAGAGCTTAGCCGTCGTGACACGGGAAGTACCCTTTATATCTTAGATGAACCGACAACGGGATTACATTTTGATGATGTCAATCGTCTTACCAAAGTGCTCCATAATTTCGTAGAATTAGGAAACTCGGTATTGGTTATTGAACACAATCTCGACATGATAAAAAATGCCGATTATATTCTTGATTTAGGACCTGAAGGGGGCGATGGCGGTGGTCTGCTGGTTGCAGAGGGTGATCCCGAAAGTGTTGCCCGAGATTGGGAGAAAACCGGAAGTTTTACCGGAAAATATTTGGCTCTCGAATTAAGTAGGGTATAATACAAAACTTAGCTTTTTTTTAGAGGATTAGAATGAAAAGTTCGATTATTGATAGTATTAAATCTTTGCCTCCACTCCCGAAGACCGTTATTGACATGCAACGTGTTTGTAACGATCCAAACTCATCCATTCATGATTTGGTAAAAACGGTCGAACATGACCCGATGATCGTTGCCAATTTACTTAAAGCGGCTAACTCGCCTCTTTACAGTTTTCGTCGTGAAATTAATAATGTTGCACAAGCCGTCTCCTTATTCGGAATGAGTATGACCCGTTCTATCGGTCTTGGCAATTCGGTTCGTAAACTGCTGAATGTGGATATGGAACCCTATGGGATCAGTTCCGATAGATTTGCAGAAATTTCATCGTTGCAAGCTGCTTTGATGTACAAATGGTATACACAGATCGATCGCCAAAAAGCGGATAAACTCTTTTTAGCGGCATTTTTGCAAGAGACGGGAAAAATTATTATTGCCAGTGATGTGATTCAAGAAGATTTGGCAACCAATTTTAAATCGGATATCGAAATGGCTATCGATATTTCAAAAGTTGAACTATCGTATGTTGAGGAGACCACCGCAAGTGTTACGGCTGCTATTTTCACCCATTGGAATTTTGACAAAGAGTTTGTTGAAATGATTGAATATTCAGATACCCCTGAGAAAGCACCTGAGGAGACAAAAGAGTTCTCCACGGCACTTAATATTGTTAAAACTATTATTCCGATTAATAATCCGTTTGGTGAGCATGGAGTCGCATTCGGACTTAAAAAAGCCGAAGCCGCCGGATACAATGTGGATAAACTTCAAAGTGCAGTTACGGCAATTTTTGAAACTATCCGTTTTTAGTCGTGGGTACAATGGGTAAGTCTACCGTTACGGTAATTGATACATTCGGCTTTTTTTTTCGTAGTTTTTACGCTCTTCCTCCGCTCAAAAATAAACACGGTTTTCCTACCGGTCTGTTGACCGGATTTATCAACTTTATAGCCTCGTTGCACAAAGATCATAGCAGTGATTATCTTATTTTTGCCCTCGATGCCAAAGGGCCTAGCTTTCGTTCCGAGATTGATCCTCAGTATAAAGCCAACCGTTCCCCTGCACCCGAAGAGCTGATTATGCAGCTTCCGATCGCAATTGATTGGATTGACAAGATGGGGTATAAATCGCTGATGCAAAGCGGATATGAAGCGGACGATATGATCGCGTCGGTTGTTCGTCATGCTCGTGCTCAGGGACATCTTGTTCGTGTCGTTTCGCACGATAAAGATCTTTATCAACTGATCGATGATGATCGGGTTGTATTGGTCGATGCGATCAGCAAGAAGGTGATGAACGAGCGGCACTGTGACGAAAAATACGGTGTCCACCCTCGCCAGTTTATTGACTATCAAGCTTTGATCGGCGACACCGCCGATAACGTCCCCGGCGTAAAAGGGATCGGGAAAGTAACGGCGCAAAAGCTTCTAGCTCAATTTGAAACACTCGATGAAATGTATGCGAGACTGGATGAAGTGACACCGCCGCGTATTCGCGGATTGTTGGAAACCTATCGGGACGATGCATTTCGCTCACGTGAGTTGGTTCGTTTACGAGACGATGTTTTTGAGAGCCTCGATTTCAGTGAATTTGCAATGCATTTTGATAATCCGTTTCTCCCTATTTATGATGATTTAGTCCACTATGAGATGAACGCGGTATTGCGTACCCTAAAAGCGAAAGCACTGTTTGAAGAATCCTCGATACCGCTCAGTGTTTCTCCAAAAGTGGAACCTGTTGCTACCTGCGCTGTCCCTGCGGAAGGGTGCACTGTTTTAATTGATACCGAAGAAGCTTTGGCGCGTCTTGTCGCTTCTATTCCGAACGATTCATTGGTCGCTTTTGATACGGAAACGACGGGTCTTAATCCACATAACGATACTTTGGTCGGATTTAGTTTCAGCATGGATGGAAAAACGGGGTACTATGTTCCTTTGGCACACAGCTATCTCGGTGTCGGTGATCAAGTCTCATTAGAGAGCGCACGGCAGGCCATTCGAGCGCTTTTTAACCATCGTATCATAGGACATAATATTAAGTTTGATCTCCATTTTGTCACCCGATTTTTAGGGGTAGATCGTTTGAATATTCATGCCGACACGATGGTTCTTGCTTGGCTTACCGACTCGGCACGTTCCCTCGCTATGGATAACCTTGCCCAAAATCTTTTGCATCATGAGATGATCCATTTCAAAGACACCGTCAAAAAAGGGGAAAACTTCGCCTCGGTTGCGATCGAGGATGCGTGTAAATACGCAGGGGAAGATGCTTATATCACCTATCGTCTCTACGACGTACTCAATGAACAATTAGTCCTAAAAGGGGGGCAGGAAGCACTGCGTGAAGCGTTTGACGTTGAGTTTCCTTTTACCCTGACGTTGTTAGGGATGGAACGTGAAGGAATTGCCGTCGATACGGCGGTATTAGAATTATTTAAAAAAGAGGTGGCTTCGGAGATTGCGACCTTAACGGAGCAAATCCACCGTGCATGCGGGACGGTGTTCAACCTCAATTCTCCGAAACAACTCGGAGTGATCCTTTTTGAAACATTAGGTCTGGCACACGGGAAGAAAACGAAAACAGGTTACAGTACGGATGAACAGGTTCTGGAGGGGCTTAAAGACGAACATTCGGTGATACCGATGTTGTTACAGTATCGCGAATACCACAAGCTCTACTCCACTTATATCGAACCGTTGATCGCATTGGCGCAAAACGATCCTGAATCTCGTATTTATACGTCGTTTGTCCAGACAGGAACGGCAACGGGTCGGCTCAGTTCTAAAAACCCAAATCTCCAAAATATCCCTGTCAAAACAGCCTTAGGGATGCGTATCCGTGAAGCGTTCGTAGCTCCGAAGGGTAAAAAACTGATCGGAATCGACTACTCTCAGATAGAGCTTCGTCTTCTAGCCCATTTCAGTGAAGACACCGTATTGGTCAATGCCTTTAACGAGGGGCATGATATCCATATGCAAACAGCAATAGCGTTGTTTGGCGAAGCCGAAGCCGCGAGTAAACGTAACATCGCCAAAACGGTCAATTTCGGTCTCTTGTACGGAATGGGACAAAAGAAGCTCTCTGATACGTTAGGTATTACGACGAAAGAGGCAAAAGAGATCATCGAGCGCTATTTTGAGACGTTTCCAAGTGTCAAAGGGTATTTCAGCGGCATCGTCGAGCAGGCCAAAGAGATGGGATATGTCGAAACCCTCTTGCACCGCCGTCGCTATTTTGATTTTGCCTCCGCCACTCCGATGCTCAAAGCGGCGTACGAGCGTGAATCGGTCAATACGGTGTTCCAAGGCTCCGCATCTGATCTCATCAAACTCTCGATGAACAAGATCGATACGATGATTCGCGCTGAGGGGTTACGTGCTCGAATGCTATTACAAATCCACGATGAATTGATTTTCGAGGTGGATGAGGATGACGCAGAGGTTTATGCACGCCGTTTTGTCGAGGTGATGGAGAGTATTTTAGAACTCCGTGTTCCGTTGAAAACCTCGATGCACATTGGGAATCACTGGGGTGAGTTGAAGTAGCAAATAAGGAATACTAATGGATATGATGATTAATTTCGCTTCATGGGTTTCATCCAAACTTGGTATTAATGTCAATCTTATTGTCATTGGATTAGAAATTTCCTATTTATGCTGGATCACAAAACGCGGATATGAATATATTGGCAAAAAAAGTGTAGAAAATGGTGGAGGAAGTCTTGATGAAAAAAGTAAACAAATCCATGAAAAGCAGAATAATAGTGAAGAACTGTCTAAATCAGAGAATTTCACTTTAGCTAACCAAAAAGCTACGAATTTCACATATGCTTTATTGCAAGGCGGAATTTATATCGGGTATTTAGTGAGTATTAGTGGCATTATTACCTTATTTGCTAATAATTGACTTTATTATCGTATTGCGATAATATATCCATATGATAAAATCGTTCAAGTGCAAAGAGACGGAAAAACTGTTTTGGGAAAAGCCCAGTAAAAAATTCCCTGCCAATCTCGCGATGCGTGCCAAGATCAAACTCGACATGCTCGATGCCGCACAAGAAAAACAAGATTTGCGTATTCCCCCTGCCAATCATCTCGAAGAGTTAAAAGGTAATTTGGCGGGATACATGAGTATCCGAATCAATAACCAGTTTCGCGTCGTGTTCCGCTTTGACGGCAAAGATGCGTATGACGTTCATATTATCGACTATCATTAAAGGAAACATTATGCAAGAGATTCGACCATCCACCCATCCGGGTATCATCCTCAAACTTGAATTCGCAGAACCGCTTAACCTAACACAGGCACGCATGGCAGAAGACCTCGGAGTAGGGATCAAGACCCTCAGTGAACTCTATAACCAAAAACGGGGTATTAGTGCAGTAATGGCACTCAAACTCTCAGAGTATTTTGGAACGACTCCGCAGTTTTGGATGACACTACAGGATAATTTTGATTTGTACCAAGCCTATGTGCAAGAAAAAGTATCGATACAAAAGATTAAAAAACTGCAAGTAGCGTAATAAAAAATCGATGAGTTGAAGTAAATAAAAGGGGTAAAAATGATTATCTATATTCACGGTTTTGGAAGTCACGGAGAAGGATCAAAAGCAAAATCTTTACGCCGTTATTGTAAAGAACATGCTATTCGATTTATGGCACCATCTCTGTCTACCATCCCGGAGCTTGCTATTAAAACGTTAGAAGAGCTTATTGAGTCATTTAAAATAAGTGAAAATACCTCTCTTGTCGGATCTTCGTTAGGCGGGTATTATGCGATGTTTCTTTCCCATAAATACAATCTTCCATGCGTACTGATCAATCCTGCTATTTATCCTTATAAAACACTTGATAGAGCACTCGGATTTGCCCCCAATTTTTACGATCAAAGCACCTATGAATGGAATCGTTCCCATTTAGAAATGCTCAAAAAATATGAGGTAGAGAAATATAGCGGAGAGAATGCCCTTTTACTGGTTCAAACAGCGGATGAAGTGCTCGATTACACGGAAGCAGTTGAAAAGTTATCTTGCGCAAAAATGATTGTTGAAGAGGGCGGCGATCACGGATTCCAAGGGATCGAGCGTCATTTTCAGGCTATTGTGGAGTTTTTGAACGCTGCAAATCAACCAAAAATCGACATCGAAAGTTATTAATGGCAAAACTATTATTCATCCTGGTATTTATAAGCGCATCTGTTTTTGGAGCTGAACCTCTGGTTGATCTTATTGTCAAAATGGGCAGTACGATGAAAGGACATTTTGTTGATGATGTCCTTTATTTTGAAGAGATACATGCTGATGAGAACAAAGCAATCAGTTCCTTTATTATAAAAGCAAAAAATCCCAAAGACAAAGAGCAGAGCGGTTTTGTCAAAGAGATGAAAAAAAATTCGCCATTTCGTGAAGAGGTATTGGAAGAATTTGCGCGTCAAAACCGTGATAAACTTTGCAAAAATATTTTTTTGGAGCGGCTACAAGCTATCAATCTGACCTATGTGTATGAGTTTCGATTTACACCAAAAGATGCTCCTATTCGTAAAACAATAAACGCGTCAGATTGTCCAAAAGCACTGCCGCAGAATATTGAGTCTACGGAAATCCCTCAAAAGGTTGAATGGAATGAGACTAAAGAGATACAACTCAAGGGATTTATTGCTAAAGATAAAGTGATGCAAGAGAGTGACAAGCAAAAAATGCTACTTGATTTACCTATTCTTTCAAATCAAGAGAAAGAAATAATCTTAGAAGTATATGAGATGGGTGAAAAACTTTCAAACGTAAAATAACACTATAATTAGAGGAATGTAATATGATCGAAAAAATTTTAGCTAATCTTGAAAAATCGAACTGCGCGGCCGATAACACTTTTTTGCAGGCGGTGAGTGAAGTGCTCACCTCTCTGGAGCCGATTATTAAAAGCGATCCGCGTTATGAACAATACGCTATTTTAGAACGTCTCGTCAGCCCTGATCGGGTCATTCAGTTCAAAGTCCAATGGCTCGATGATAACAATACTATCAACATTAACAACGGATATCGTATCCAATTTAATAATGCTCTTGGACCCTATAAAGGGGGACTTCGGTTTCATCCGAGTGTTACGACGGGAGTATTGAAATTTTTGGCATTTGAGCAGATTTTTAAAAACTCTCTGACCGGTTTGCCGATCGGAGGAGCCAAAGGGGGAAGTGATTTTGACCCTAAAGGGAAAAGTGATTTTGAGATTATGAAGTTTTGTCATGCCTTTATGCGCGAACTTCACTCTTATATTGGTGCACGTATGGATGTTCCGGCAGGAGATATAGGGGTAGGTTCCAGAGAGATTGGTTATTTGTTCGGAGAGTACAAGCATATTACTCACAACTATGACGGAGTCCTCAGCGGTAAACCTTATGCCTTCGGCGGTTCTTTGATGCGTCCGCAGGCGACGGGATACGGTGTTGTTTATTTCACCCGCGAAATGCTAAAGGAAGAGTTGCAAGAGTCTTTGGATGGGAAAGTGTGTACGGTAAGCGGGGCGGGGAATGTTGCGATCCATACAATAGAAAAACTTCAACAGCTTGGAGCACTCGTTGTCACGTGCAGTGACAGCGAAGGGACAATTTACGATTCAAACGGCATTAATGTAACGCTTCTGCGACAATTGAAAGATGCGGGGAAACGGCATTCATTGGAAGAGTATATTCAACAAGTTCCGACTGCTGTATATACGAAGAAATCCGATTATCCCAAAGATGCTCACGTCGTCTGGCAGTATCCGTGTTTCGCGGCATTTCCGTGTGCGACCCAAAATGAACTTACGTTATCTGACGCGACAACGCTTATCGAAAATGGATGCGTCGCGGTAGTGGAGGGGGCAAATATGCCGACTCTCCCCGATGCGATTGAACGGTTACAGCGTGAGGGGGTACTTTTTTCCCCTGGGAAAGCATCCAATGCCGGAGGGGTAGCGGTCAGTGAGTTTGAAATGTCCCAAAATGCTTCGATGGAGAAATGGGATTTTGACAAAGTGGATCGCAAACTTGATGAGCTAATGCGTCAGATATATAAGCGGGTCGCATTGACGGCAAAAGAGTATGGAGTGGAGCGAAATTTTGTAGACGGTGCGAATATTGCTGCCTTTAAACGTGTGGCTGAGGCCATGTTACTTGAAGGCGTTTGATTTTTAAAATTCTATTAACAAACATTTACCATTATACGACTACAATTGCACCAAAATTATATACATAGGTTATACATGAATAAAATTTTCTCTCTGTTCAGTTCCATGAAAACGATGGCTGCGCTCATGCTTATCTTTGCCGTTTCTATCGGCTATGCTACTTTTATTGAAAACGATTATGGGACGATGAGTGCGAAAGCGGATGTCTATAACGCTCGATGGTTTGAGATCCTGTTAGGGCTGTTGGCCCTAAATCTGATTTTGAACATCATCCGCTTTAAAATGGCTCGTCGTGAAAAAACATTGGTTTTTTTATTTCACATTGCTTTTTTAATTATTCTCGTCGGTGCGGCTGTGACTCGCTATATCGGGTATGAGGGGACAATGCATATTCGGGAGACACAAAGCAGTGATGTGATGCTCAGCAGTGAACCTTATGTTACAGTTGAAGTGAAACAAGGCGAAATCTCTCAGACATTTCATGAACCTCTTTACCTTTCTAAACGTTCTCATAATACGTTTGATCGTACCTTGGCATTCAATGGGGAAGCGATTCATGTAAAACTTGATAATTATATGGGAGATGCCCGTTATGAAGCTGCTCCCGATCCTCAAGGGGAAGCAATCTTCAACCTCATGGTAACGGGCGCTCAGGGTGCACAGCAAGTTACCCTGAAAAAAGGGGAATTTGTTGAGGCCAATGATGTGGTCATCGATTTTGATTCCAATAAAACCTTTGATAAACCGGTCGTCGCCATAGGGGTTGAAGGGGATAAGCCTTTCGTAAATGCCCCTTTCGAAGTTGCAACTCTTAGTATGGATACCCAAAAAGCCTCTAAACTCAGTGCGGGTAAGCATGAATTAACGGCTAGAACCCTTTTTCAAACGGCAAAAAGCGGTTTTGTGATGCGTAAATTCTTCTCAAAAGGATCTATGAAGCTGGTTTCAACTCCCGGCAAAAAAGGACCTATGGTACAGGGTCAGGATGCTTTGAACTTGAGTATAGAGCACGGAGATCAAAAGGGTTCTGTTGTTGTGCTGGGAGGGCTCAATGAAGTTGGGGAAGTTAAAACACTCAAACTTGGAGATGCTACTATCGGTGTGTCGTACGGCTCTATCGAACGTAAATTACCTTTTTCAATCACATTGAACGATTTTCAACTGGAGCGCTATCCGGGTTCAATGTCACCGGCATCGTATGCGAGTGAAGTGACCCTTGTTGATCCAAAAGGGGCTGTAATACCGTTTCGTATTTACATGAATCATATTCTTGATTACAAAGGATTCCGCTTTTTTCAATCTTCGTATGATCAAGATGAGATGGGAACGGTCCTTTCGGTAAACCATGATCCGGGGACATGGGTTACATATGTGGGGTATTTGCTGCTTGCTATTGGAATGTTTGGAGTGCTGATTGTGAAAAACGGACGTTTTAACGGATTGAGTGAAAAATTAAAATCGATCAATGCTCAAAAAGCTCTTACCGCCTTGGCCGTAGTTTGTCTTACTTTTTTTAGTTCGAATGCGATAGCTTCGGATAACGATAATCCGGTCGTTCGAACGGCAAAAAGTTTTGATGCAGCCCATGCAGAAAAATTCGGACATTTGATTGTTCAGGATGCCAGCGGGCGTATGAAGCCGCTTGATACCCTTTCTCATGAGATTCTGGCAAAACTCTATCGTGATGACACGATGATGGGGTTGAGCCCTAATCAAGTTATTTTAGGGATGATGCTACGTCCTGATGCGTGGCGCGAGATTGCTATGATTCGTACAAGCGATAAAGCGATTAATAAAGTGATCGGGCTCCCTGAAAATGTAAAAATGGCAGCCTTTTCCCAATTTTTTGAAACCCCAGATGAAATTAGCGGCTATAAATTAGCGGCATTGGTGGATGAAGCGACTCGCAAAGCACCCGGCAAGCGCGATAAATTTGATAAGGCTCTTTTGCAGGTGGATGAGCGTGTCAATGTCGCATATATGGTTTATACCGGTTCTTTGGTGCGCATGTGGCCAAAACCGAATGATAAAAATCATAAATGGGATGCAACTATTGATGCGTTGCAGTCTTTACCTCCGAAAGAGGCTGAAATTGTCCGTATCCTTGCAATAACCTATTTTAGTGCCGTTGATGAAGCACTTAAAAGCGGTGATTGGAACAAAGCGGACGAAGCATTAAGCCACATCGATAAGTATCAGCGTTTTATCGGTGCGAGCGTTTACCCGAGCCAGACGAAAGTAAATGTTGAGATCGTATATAACAAAACCAATATTTTTGAGCAGTTATGGCCGCTCTATTTTGTGGTCGGATTTACCCTGTTACTCTTATCATTCGTGAAAATTTTAAAGCCTGCATTCAAGCTCGAAATTTTTACGAAAGTGACTTTTGGGTTACTTGTAGCTTTCTTTGCCGCCCACACAGCTGGATTAGGTATGCGTTGGTATATTGCAGGTCATGCGCCATGGTCGAATGGGTATGAGTCAATGATTTATATCGGCTGGGCAAGTTTGCTCGCCGGATTTATTTTCTCACGCAAATCACCTATGACCCTTGCGGCGACAGGGATGATGACCGGCTTGATCCTTTTTGTTGCACATTTAAATTGGATGGATCCACAGGTAACCAATCTTGTTCCGGTATTGCAATCGTATTGGCTTAGTATCCACGTTTCGATGATTACGGCAAGCTACGGTTTCTTGGGTCTTGGTGCGTTATTGGGTATGATTACCTTGATCCTCTTTATCCTAAAAAAGCCGGAAAATGAAGCACGCCTTAGTTTGGCGATCAAAGAACTTAATGCGATCAATGAGATGAGTTTACTCGTCGGTTTGGTACTTTTGACGGTCGGAAACTTCCTCGGGGGTGTATGGGCAAATGAGAGCTGGGGACGTTATTGGGGATGGGATCCAAAAGAGACATGGGCACTGGTGACGATTCTCGTCTACGCGGTTGTTTTACATGTCCGATTTATCAAAGGGGCATACAGTGATTATGCCTTTAGTGTTATTTCACTCTTGGCATTTACTTCCGTTTTGATGACCTATTTCGGAGTCAACTATTATCTAGCCGGTATGCACTCCTACGCGAAGGGCGATCCGGTACCGGTGCCGGATTTTGTACCATGGACCTATGCGGTGATTGCACTCGTGATTGCTGCAGCATATCCTAAGCGGATAACGCGATAATATGAATGATGCGTTAAAAGAACTTTTTGACGCGTACAAACATCTCCCTGTTGGGGTGATGTTTTTTAAAAACCAAAAACTTTTTTTTCTAAACGATCATCTGCGGAATATTTTATTGCTTCAAAATTTGGGAAGCGATGAAATCATTCCTATTATTGGGGAGATGGTGGGGGTTGAAAATGCTTCCCATGAATCTCTTTGCGATTTTTTATCCTCTAGCGAGTTCTTTTTTTATCATGATCGACTCTTGCAAATTGATCGGCACCATTTTGATAATGTTGATATCTTTGTCATTGTACGCATAAGTGATCAATCCATTAAAATGGTGGATGAGACACGTCCATTACGTCAAATGCGCCAATCAAATCTCCTTCCCCCCTCCAATATTCAAGGAGATGAACATCAACTGCTGAGTAAAGCACTCGGTAATTGGGAAAAAACCAAAATCCCTTCGGTTGTTTTATATAAGGGGATCCCGATAAAAGGGGATTGTTTGGTCGTTCATGCGCATGAAGGTGAGATAGCAATCAAAGTAGAAAAAAAACAGCTTACAGCGGCACAAATCGGTGTCCAATGGCTTATTGGCAGCAGACGTGATAAAATGATTGTAGGGGAGATTACAAAATACGATTTAAGTCAATCGGTTATTTGGCTTAACAATCTTAACATTGTGAGCAGCGGTTTTCATCTTCGTCAAGTTATACGATATGAGGCATCTTCAGAAGATCAGATACATATTGTTATCAATGGCAAAAAATATGTTTCTATGCTGCATGATATTTCGGAAAAAGGGTTGTCTATTGAAACGGATAATGGAGCGTTTTTAGTCGCTTTATCGTCCGTAAAAGGGAAAACCATCGATGCGGAGCTAATACTTTCAGACAATAAAATCATGGTTAAAGCGGTTTGGCTTTACACCATTGCTTTGAGTGAAGGGACGCAGATGAAAGCAGCTTTTAGCATCGGGTATGACCTGCATAACGGAAATCTACTACGTGATTGGTTGAATGCGCAGCAACTTCGTATTATCAAGGAAGTTCGGAATTTTGTTCAAATGATCCCAATGCCTGAGCAAGAGATTACTCCGGAATGGACGATTTAGCGAGAGCTCTTTTTTATAAATTTTTGGAGTGATTCTATCGAATCAATGGACTCAGGATCAAAAAGAATGGTTGATATCGAAGTGACCACATTAAATTCATTAAGCCATTGTGGAGAGAGAACGGTTTGATCCGGAACTACCTCCTCTTTTTTGAACATAATGAAATCATCCCCTTCAAATCGGATTACCGCTGTATCGGGGCACAATTGGATTAAAAATTGCGCATATCGGCGTAAAAGATCATCTCCCGTTTCCCAGCCATATTGTTGATTGAGCTCATTAATATTGCCTAATTTTACAAACCAAATTTGCGTATATTCTTGAAAATCAGGTTCTAAATAGAGAAAATTAAGATAACTAAGACTGTACGCTCCCGTCAAAGGGTCTTTATAAAAATAGGAGAACCGTTCCATTTCCAAAGCGGTTGTGGGGCGCTGAGAAACGGTTAATTCAAGCGTTACACTGCCCAAAGCCTTTATGGCCGCATCGACAATATCGACATTAAAAAGGGTGCCGCGAGCTGAAGCGAGTTCCTCTAATGCTTGTGGAAGAGTTTTGCGCCCTTTATAGATACGATTGGTTGTCATTGCATCAAAACAATCGGCAACGGCCATAATCTGCGATAAATAGGGGATCTCATTGCCGTTTAGTTTATCCGGATACCCGCTTCCATCGAGCCGCTCATGATGATAACGGACAATTTGAGCAATCGGGGCAAATATTTCGATCCGTTTGAGCAGATCATAACTGGCCGTTACATGCTCTTCTATCAGACATCGTTCAATCGGTTCGAGCGGAGTTGGCTTGAGTAATATGGAGTCCGGAATAGCAATTTTCCCGATGTCATGAACAATACCGGCACGATAAAGATTTTCTTGTTCTTGATGGCTTAATCCTAATGTTTCTCCGATAAGACGGGAATATTCCCCTACACGCCGACCGTGTCCGGCTGTGTAGGTATCGCGTTGTTCAATGACGGAAGCAAGTGAGAGGAGATTCTGCTCATAAAGATGGATTCGCTCATTAATACGGTGGTGTGCAAAACGGTATCCCCACATAAGAGTCCCCATCCCGATAGCCCAAATTAAGAGCAATATGGTGCTATTCGTGATAATGCCTGATTGTATGATCTCTTGATACCGATCCATCGGCATTGATATGCTGAGTGCCCCGCGGAGATCTCCGAGGTTATATCCTTGCTGATGATGACATTGCATACATTCTTGGTTGATAAAGAACGGAGTAATGAGGCGTAAATGCTCTATCCCATTTTCAACTAAAATTTCCGAGTATTCTTTGTGGGTTTTTTCAATGGTTTTAAGGTGGCGTGCTTCCCATGCATCGGGTTTATTTTTCGGATTGAGGAACTTTTCGCTGGTGAGATGGCTTTTGGCACCATAGAGCGTAGCATAAAGTTCTCCCATCTGACGGAGTGCATAGGCAGGATTAATCAGAGTTAGGTGTTTTCCCCCTTCAATGGTTATATCTCTATGGGGGATATGAAGATAGGGGTTGGGCGGCGTAGTAGTGCTTATCGGGACGTAAACACCACCATTGGATGCAATCCATTTGCGAAAAGCAAGATCTTTTTTGATGCTGGTTTGGGCTTCTATGAGGGCTAATGAGTGAATTTCAGAATATTTTTGAATCGTTTGGTATCCAAATAATAGACCTATTAAAAGAGTCCATGACAACGCGAACATTATAAAATAACGGCGAAGTTGGTTTCGTTCAGTTGTCATAGAGGAATCTCCCCGTTTAGTAAATCGTCTCAATAGTAACCGTTTTTGCCTTAGTTAAATTTAAAAAACTTATATTTATTTGGAAGATGGTTTTATTTAAACCATCCCTTCACACGTTCAAAAGCGGATTCAAATAAACTTTCATGAGGTTTGGACTCGATGCCGAAACTCTCTTGAAGTTTTGCCAACAGTTCTTCTTGCTCTGCGCTCAGGCGACTAGGGTAGGTGAGATGAATTTGAGCTATCAAATCCCCCTTTCCTCGTCCATGCACATCGGCTATCCCTTCCCCTCGGAAACGGTACTGCTGACTGTCTTTTGTTCCTGTTTCGAGTTCGAGTGTCAACTCTCCGGTAAGAGAAGGGATAGTGATATCTTCACCTAGAACTGCTTGGGTGAAAAATACAGGTACTTCGAGGTAAACATCGTTACCGTTTCGGATAAAATGGTTATCTTCTTCGACTTGGAATGTGACGTATAGATCGCCTCTTACGCCGCTTTTTCCGTTATTTCCCCGTCCTGATACTCTAAGACGATTCCCCGTATCTATGCCTGCTGGGACTTTAACGGTGACACTTTCTTTGGTCTCCGTAAAGCTTTTACCTTTACAATCTGGGCATTTTTCACTCGCCATTGTCCCCTCACCATGACAGCCTGGACAGGTTTGAGAGAAAGTCATGAACCCTTGTCGAACATATACTTGCCCTTTGCCGCCACATTGGCTGCAGGAGGTGACTTTGCCCTCTTTAGCTCCGGTCCCTTTACAGGTTTTACAAGAGTTCTTACTGGTAAACGTCACCTCTTTATCGCATCCGAATACCGCTTCTTTAAAACTAATTCGGATCTCTACACCCATATCAAGCGGAAATTTGTCACTTGGTGTCCGTGATTGACGTTTACCGCCTCCGGCAAATCCGTTGAACATCTCCTCGAAAATAGAGCCTAAATCGTCGAATCCGCCGCTGCTTCTACGTCCACCGCCGCCTTGCAGACCTTCTTTTCCGTAACGGTCATAAACCGAGCGTTGTTGATCATCACTGAGGACTTGATACGCTTCATTACAAAGTTTGAATTTATGTTCTGCGGTAGGGTCACCCGGATTACGGTCAGGATGGTAGAGTTTCGCCATTTTACGGTAGGCTTTTTTAATTTCGTCACCGTTGGCAGATTTGGTTACCTCTAAAATTTCATAATAGCTCATTTGCTCCACGCGATAACTCCAAAAAGATATTTTTTGCGAATTATACCATATCAAAAAGAGTGTAAGCTTAATTGAGTCATTGGGACTAAGGTATTAATCCGTAAGAGTTCGCTACAATACAGGTATGAAACGTTCGCTAGAAAAATTTAATCGCCTTGTCGATGCTCTCCAACAACTTCCGACTATCGGACAAAAGTCCGCGACCCGCTTAGCCTATCATATGGTAATGCATGACAGTTTTGGTGCGCTCAAGCTTGCCCATGCGATTGAAAATGCCCTTACTTCACTAAAAAAGTGCCGCTCATGCGGGGGGCTTAGTGAAGACGAACTGTGTGCCATTTGCAGTGATGAACGACGTAATCACGAAATATTGTGTATCGTTGAAAATGCTAAAGATATCCTTACTTTTGAAGAAAATGCCCTCTTTGATGGACGCTACTTTGTCCTAGAGTCGCTCGAAGAGCTTGATATTACCCATTTACGCAATGTGGTGAAAAGCGGAATACGCGAAGTCATTTTTGCATTAACACCCTCAATTGCCAACCAAGGCGTTATGCTCTATATTGAGGATAAATTAGGTGATTGCGATGTACGCTTTAGCCGTATTGCACAGGGAGTTCCGACCGGAGTGAGTCTTGAAAATGTCGATATTCTCTCATTAACCAAAGCATTAGAGGACAGAGTGAGTATTTAAGGGGAGTAGGGCTTCCGATTTTCTCCTGAAATTCATCCCTTTTAACGTAATTTATAGCTTCCTTCTTTTATAATTGCCTACTTTTTTTCGATTATATTTATATTTTACACAGTAAAAGGAGACGACATGCAAATCAGCGGTGCACAGATGGTTATCGAAGCACTCATCGCCGAGGAAGTCGAAGTAGTATTCGGTTATCCCGGCGGAGCGATCATGAACGTCTATGATGAGATTTATAAACAACGCTCATTTCAACATATATTGACCCGTCACGAACAAGCGGCGGTTCATGCGGCCGAGGGGTATTCAAAAGCTTCAGGACGGGTCGGGGTGGCAATGATCACTTCGGGGCCGGGATTTACCAATGCCGTCACCGGATTAGCGGATGCCTATATGGACTCCGTACCACTTGTGGTTATCAGCGGTCAGGTTCCTATGTCGTTGATCGGTACCGATGCATTTCAAGAGATCGACGCGGTCGGTATCAGCCGTCCGTGTACAAAGCACAATTACCTTGTAACGGATGCGGCAGATTTGCCGCGCATTTTGAAAGAGGCTTTTTATCTGGCACGTACCGGACGTCCGGGACCGATCCATGTGGATATTCCCAAGGACGTAACCGCTCAAATCGCAAAATTTGATTATTCGAAAGAAGTTGAACTAGAAACCTATAAACCGACCGTAAAAGGCAATGTTCGCCAGATCAAAAAAGCGATTGAAGCCATTGCAAATGCAAAGCGTCCTTTGTTATATCTTGGGGGCGGAATCATTAATGCCAATGCGGCGGAATTGGTACGTGAGTTTTGCAAAATGACGCAAATACCTGCCGTTGAGACGTTTATGGCACGAGGGACACTGAGTTACGATGATCCGTTGTTGATCTCTATGCTGGGTATGCACGGCTCATACGCGGCGAATATGGCCATGTCGGAAACCGATCTTGTTATCGGTTTGGGGGCGCGGTTTGATGATCGTGTTACCGGAAAGCTTTCCGAATTTGCCAAAAATGCACAGATTATCCATGTTGATATTGATCCGGCCAGTATTTCGAAACTCGTTAATGCCAATTTCCCGATAGTAGGGGATGTGAAAAATGTGCTCGAATCGATGATTCCGTTGGCAAAAGAGCAAATTGATCCTGCACGCTATACTCCGTGGTTAAGCACCATTGCCAACTTTAATAAGCTTCATCCGCTCTCCTATAAAGAAGAGGGTGATCGCCTGAAACCGCAGTGGGTTGTTGAGCGGATCGGACAGCTCTTAGGTGATGGTGCCAATATCTCCACCGATGTCGGTCAGCACCAAATGTGGACAGCGCAGTTTTACCCTTTTACCCGTCCCCGTCAGTGGAACAGCTCAGGCGGTTTGGGGACTATGGGGTATGGTTTTCCGGCTGCATTAGGGGTCAAACGTGCCGATATGGAGCGAGTTAGTATTAATATTACGGGAGATGGATCTATCTTAATGAATATTCAAGAGTTGATGACCGCAGTTGAGTATAAGCTGCCGGTTATCAATGTTATTTTGAATAATAATTTTTTAGGGATGGTACGTCAATGGCAAACCATGTTCTATGATAAGCGTCACTCAACTACGGATCTCTCAATGCAACCGGATTTTGTTAAGTTGGCGGAGAGTTTTGGCGGAATCGGCTATCGCGTTACCACCAAAGAGGAATTCGACGCGGCACTGCACGATGCGGTTGAGAAAAACGTTGTAGCCATCATTGATGTAGTTGTTAACCGTTTTGAAAATGTTCTGCCGATGGTTCCGGCGGGTGGATCGCTCTTTAATATGATGCTAGAGTATAAGGAGAAATAATGGAAGAAGCACGACGCGTTATTTCCGTTATCGTTATGAATGAGGCAAGTGTATTGTCTCGGATCGCAGGTCTGTTTTCCGGTCGAGGTTACAATATCGAATCGCTGACGGTAGCACCGATTCCCGATTCAAAATATTCACGCATTACCATCGTTACGGCAGGATCAGTTCGTGTGATTGAACAGATCACCAAGCAATTGCACAAATTGATTCCGGTTTTAAGAGTTTACGAACATGCCGATTTAGTCGAAAAAGAGATGGTGATGGTTAAGCTTCCGATGAGTGAATCACTCGGAGATATTGAGGCTCTTTCACATGCATACAACGGTAATATCGTCAATGTAGGGAGTGATACCTTAATCGTTATGGTTGCGGATGATCCGATGAGGGTTACCCACTTTTTGGAAGCGATTAAACGTTTTCACCCCAAAGAGATCGTTCGAAGCGGCTCTGTGGCACTCGAACGATAAGGTTGAATATGACATTACATGAAATTGCGGAATTGATCGGCGTTGAGTACAACGGCACAAATATGGACATTACTTCAATGAATACCCTCAAAGAGGCAAATGGCAACGAAATTTCATTTTTATCAGACAGCAAATACGAAAAAGAGCTTTTAGAAACAAAAGCGGCGGTAGTCATTTTACCTGCAGCAAAAGCAGCACTCTTGCCCTCAGGCGTTATCGCACTTATCTCGGATGAGCCCTATATGAGCGTTGCAAAGTTGTCGCGTTATTTCGTAAAACCGATTCGCAGCAGTGAAGAAACACCGATCATTGGAGAGGGCAGTATAATTTATCCGACGGCACATATAGAAAATGGTGCACGTATCGGTGAAAATTGTACGATTATGAGCGGTGTTTATATCGGTGCAGATGCCGTTATCGGTGATTATGTCACCCTTTATCCAAACGTTTGCATTTACCGTGACTGCAAGATCGGTAATCGGGTAATAGTCCATGCCGGTAGTGTAATCGGAAGTGACGGATTCGGATATGCACATACTAAGATGGGTGAGCATATTAAGCTTTACCAAAACGGCAATGCCATACTTGAAGATGATGTAGAGATCGGGGCAAATACAACCGTGGATTGTGCCGTATTCGGATCTACTATCATTAAACGCGGATCAAAAATTGATAATTTGGTTCAAATCGGACACAATTGTGTGATCGGAGAACATTCAATAATGGTTTCCCAATCGGGTGTTGCTGGATCGACGATATTGGGTAGAAATGTGGTTATGGGTGGTCAAAGTGCTACTGCAGGACACTTAAGTGTCGCCCCATTTACAACCTTGGCAGCCCGCTCCGGTGTTACTAAGAGCATCACGAAAGCAGGAGTTTACAGCGGGTTTCCATTAATGGAACATAAATTGTGGCTCCGATTTCAAGCAAAACTCGCTAAAATACTAGAATCTTGATGATTTGGGGGTGAAAATGAGGGTAGGATTTCTTAGTTTTGCATTAGTAAGCACCTTATTAAGAGCAGATGGAGAGCCTACTGACATTCGTATGCCTGACATCGTATTGGATGCTATTAAACATTGCGAATGTTTAATTGAAGCCGGAAGCTGTAATCCTCATGTCATCCGTATCAATGTAGCTGAAGATGCTCAGAGAGCGCAGGCCGCAGGTTTCGCCGTAAACGGTCATCTTATACGATGTGCTTCTATTGACGGATGCAGTGCTCAGGCGCAAGCTTTGATCGATGGAGGCATTACCAACCTCGATCTTGGGCCTTACCAAATCAACTATAAATATCATCCTAACCCTATGCTTCACGAATATTTTGATGATACTACATCACGAGAGCAGGCAAATGCAATTTTGACCAAATTGGTTAAAAGTTTCGGCTATTCTTGGGAAACGTTGGGACGCTATCACCACTTCAGTGCAACGGATCGAACGCGTAATGAGATTTATTATCGTAAAATGTATGCCTATATTTATGGTAATGCGGCTAAAGGGCAAGGTTCAGAATAGTTTTTTAAGATTGCTTTCGTTAAACTCTTCTCTATATCATACTAATATCTAGGAGAGACAATGAGTCACGAAGTAACCATTATTAAAGAGATCCCTTTGGACGGAACGAAAAAAGGGCAAATTACCGTGAGTAAAGTTGATGAACCGTACGGTACGGGGAGCGACAGTGTTGCAAGCATCGGTATCTCACTCTCTGGGGATACTACGCCTGAGTGGAAAGTTCATATTCCTATGGGGAATATTGATGCTCTGGTAGAGGCTTTACAAAGTATTAAATAGTTTTTCATTCCCAACTTGGGAATGAAAAGAAGCAAGATTATTTTTTAGCCGCTACGAAGGTAGCAATACGTTTGATTCCCTCGCGGATACTTTCGATATCGGTTGCAAAACTAAAGCGAAAATACCCTTCGCTTCCAAATCCGACACCCGGTACTACCGCTATCCCTTGCTCTTCTAGCAAAGCTTTACAAAACTCCATAGAATCGTTACTTATCTCTTTGATATTGACAAACAAATAAAAAGCACCTGCAGGAGAAAGGACGGAAAGACCCTCAATGTCATTAAACAATTTTACTGCTTCGTCACGACGAATTTTAAACGCTTGACGCATTGTTTCAATATCGGCATCTGCTGCGCCGTTTAGCCCTTGAATAGCCGCTTTTTGCGTAATACTGTTTATATTGGAGGTGCTTTGGCTTTGAAGCTTTTTGGTTGCTTGAATAATTTCGGTATTAGCAGCAGCCATATACCCAAAACGCCATCCGGTCATTGCAACGGATTTAGAAAGACCGTTGATTGTGACAGTACGTTGAAACATATCATCGCTGACTGCAGCGGCAGAGGTAAACTCACCATCGTAAATCAGTTTTTCGTACATTTCGTCACTCGCAACGAGGACATCTGTCCCCTCTAATACGTTACCCAATGCTGTAAGCTCTTCACGCGAGTAGACGGCACCTGTGGGGTTAGATGGAGAAGTCAGGATAAGCATTTTCGTTTTTGGTGTTAATGCTGCTTTGAGCTGTTCCGGGGTAATTTTAAAGCCGCTTGCATCGTCGGTCTCAATCTCGACCACGGTTCCGCCGCAGTACATGACCAGTTCAGGATAGGTTACCCAGTACGGAGCTGGGATAATTACTTCATCACCTGCTTGGATCGTACAGGCAAAAAGGTTGTAAAGCGAGTGTTTTGCACCGTTGTTGGCGATGATTTGGTTCGCCTTGTATTCCAGTCCGTTATCTCGTTTGAGTTTTAAAGCAATAGCTGCTTTAAGATCCGGAATACCGTCAACAGCGGTGTATTTGGTAAAACCGTCATTGATTGCTTTGATGGCGGCATCTTTGATCACTTGAGGCGTGTCAAAATCGGGCTCACCGGCGGAAAAACTGAGGATGTTTTTCCCTTGTGCTTTGAGTTCTTGCGCTAACGTAGAGATAGCAATGGTAATCGATTCGGAGAGTATATTGACGCGATCGGTTAACATGGATCAGCCCTTGTAAAAATTTTGCGAATTATAGCATGGATATATTTAAGAATTGCGGTTTCCCCGTATGAAACCCTTGCGCATAAGTGATTCCTAATTCCGTAACATTTTGAAGAATCTCTTCGGACGCGACAAACTCGGCAACGGTATCGATGCCGATACGGTGTGCAAAATCGACAATGGCTTCAACAACGATACGATGGCGTGAATTTTGATCGATTGATTTTATCAGCGAACCGTCAATTTTCAAGATATCAACGTTCAGTTTAAGGATGTTTTCGTAGTTTGAGTATCCGGTGCCAAAATCATCAATCGCAATTTTTGCACCCAAAAGTTTCATTCGGCTAATGAAGGATGCCACTTCATCAAAATTTTCTATCCCTTCTGATTCCAGTATCTCAAAAATAACCCGATCCGCCGTTCCGGTTTGACGCAATATATTTTCGATGGTTGTAACGGTACGGCTGTCACACATATCGCTGCTGGAGAGATTAATAGAAAATTGTTCATGTCGTGCGGCAAAGAGGCTGCACGCCTGATAGACAACCTCTTGGGTAATGTGGTGATAGAGTTTTGTTTTTTGTGCGATCGGCAAAAAATCATTCGGTGGAATAAGGGAACCGTCTTCATTGCGTATCCGCACCAGCGTCTCGAATTTCTCAATTTTCCCTGTTACACAAGAGACAATAGGCTGGTATTGGCAAACGATGCGGTGTTCCACTAATGCTTGTCGGATTTGAGCCGACATTGCGATATTGGCTTGATATTGGGCCTCAATTCCCTCGGAATGATCGTATACGGAGTAAGGGTGCTTAAGGGATCGTGCTTGGTTTAAGGCGACGTCAGCATGGATAAGGGGTTTATCGCTATCGATTGCTATACCGACCGTAGCGCGAACATGAACCGTCTCTTCGGAGATCATAAATAATTTTTCACTCAGCAGAGAGAGTATCATCTCAATTTCATGACGAAATTGTTCATGAGAAACCCCCTCTTTGAGTCTAAAGGCAAATTCATCACCACCTAGACGGTAGGGGGAAAGTTTCATCTCCTGAAGCCATCGTCCTATTTGGCTAAGAAGCCAATCGCCCGAATCGATACCGAAAAAATCGTTAATCTCTTTAAAATCGTCAATATTCAAAATGGCGACGGTGCTGCGAGGCGTTTGAGCTAGGTCTTCTTGGAGTTTGAAGCGGTTGGGGAGATTGGTGAGATTGTCATAATAAAGATGACGGATTGCTTCATGGGTTTGTTCCGCGACTTTAATTTGCAAATCATTATTAATCAGATGAAGTTGTTGCGCGTAATCCGATACACTTTTTTGCATGATTTCAAAGGCGTGGATGATTTGGGAGAATTCCCGTTGAGCGTAGGGGATATTAAACGTGATATATTGTCCGGGTTTAAAGTTGCGTACTTTGCGCGCGATGAGCTTGATCGGCAATAAAAGGCGATTAATCCAAAACAGCATGGCAAAAAGGATAAAAATAACGCCTGATAATAGCCATGCGTATAAGGTGTAAAAACGATGCATCGTCTTAGAAAATTCTTCACCCGAATAGGTCAGGGTGATAGAGCCGATCGGTTTAGTGGAAGAGGGTTCTACAATGGTCTTGGTAATTTGGATGGATTCAAGCGGGAATGGTGCTGAAAATTGTTGGTAATCAAAGAGTACTTTCCCCTCAACACTTGAAACTTTCAGAGCTAAAACTTCATCTAATCGGGTAATAGTAGAGACTTTGTCCCCCATATCTTTTATCCCCAAAAATAGAGAAACGGCGAGAGAAGGCTCAACCGTATCAATCAGCAGTTGCGCTTTCTCTTTTTGAGATGTGATAGTGAGATCACGGACAATACTAAAGGTTGCCAAGGTGACCGTCGCAAAAACAATCAATGCGGTAATGAGCAGTGTAGCGATGATTTTTGTTGAGATACGGGTATTGTTTAAACGGGTCATTCTACAAGTCTCACAATCTGAAATAGGGCATTGTTAAAACGGAATTTACCCGTTTTAAGTGCGTTTTTACTGATGTAAATGATCGTATTTCGCTCAATCACGATGGAACCTAATATCCCATATTCAAGATCGGAAGGATCATACGAAAATGTGGGAACATTATACATAATTCCCCATTTAGCCAAGTGTGTGATTGACGTTGAACTCATCGGTGTGGTATAGGCAAAAGCAATATCTCGGTGGGTTAATAGCTCATCTATGGACAGGGCCACTGCGATAAAGGGGAGCGGTCCCACTTTTTCATTATGATAACTATTCATCTCTTCGGCTATTTGAACAGCACTGGTTTTGTGATTATCATCATAGACCACAGCCAGAATAGCTTTTCCGGAGGAATTATGGGATAAAACCTGTGCATCGAGAGCCATGATCTTCGGTATCATCCGAATATGGGTGTTCAATAAAACGGTATCTTCGGCATGCGACAAATGAAAGAATAATGAGAATAAGAGGAGGAAACGGATCAAAATTTCCACCCTGCACGGATCCAAAAGGCACGTCCCGCTACCGGATAGTCATCATAATAGGTTGATGCAGGAGCGGGATATCGAATGATTGTATTAGCGATATCTTTGAGTGCTGCTTGAACATACCAACCTTGATGGGTACTCATATTCCATCCCAAGGCTAAATCGAGGGTATTGTACGCGGCTAAACTATCGCGAGTATCCGGTATATAACGTTTTTTATTCCCAACATAATGCCAAATCCCCCCTAGTGTCCAATCCTCAGTGAGGTCGTATGCATAGGTTGCTTTTATCAGATGGGAAGCTGCATAGGGGAGAGAAGCTTCATTATTATGGATATCTTCTGTTTCACCGTGAATATAGCTATAGGAAAATGAGAAGGTATCTTCTGCGGTGAGTTTTCCATGTGTTTCGGCTTCTAATCCTTGAATAGTGCTCTTTCCATAGTTTTGAAATATACCGCTTTGGTCACGGACAATTTGCTGAGAATTGGCGATGTAAAAGAGGTTGATCCCTGCCGTGAGATTGGTATTAAATTTATGAAGATACTGGGTTTCTACAGAACGGACATGCTCGTGGTTTAGATTAGGATTACCGGTTCCGTAAGGGCTTGGGGCGAGATACATCTCTTGAAAAGAAGGGTATCGTTGACCGGATGCTCCCATGAGTTTGAAGATATTACTGCGCTCCGGCTGATAAACAAGTGTTACACGTCCGTACCCATCAGATTTACTATCGGAAGTCCGTATCATACCCGCCGTTAATGCAACAGCCGTCGTGTTGTTGATAGTGATCATATCGGTAAGATAAAAATTCGTGGTTTGCCGTTTAGCATGGGCCGCATCAATAAAAGCACGGGCAGTATCCGTATAATCTACGATACCTGTTCCTGTGACTTTGTTGGTTGTGCGAGAGTAGGAGTCGATAGCCTCATCCCATGTTGATTCAATACCTGCTACGAGACGGTGCGCTTCAACTCCTCCGTAATGAAGTGATGCTCCACCGTTGATACGGCGACTTTTGATCATTAATGATGCCCAGTAACCGTCATTTAAGGGGACTCCATTGTAAATAAAAGAGGGAGGCAGAGGACGTGAATCGCTCATCCAGCTGTTTTCCATTATAGCCGTTTTGAGAATAAGGTTCGTGTCGCGGGCTAATGGAAGGGTATATTTGCCTTGAATGTACCATGAGGGCTGCTGAAGCCTTCCATCCGTATTGGGGAGAATATTGAGATTGCCAAAGGCACTGTCACTTTGGTAATTATTGTATCGTCCGCGCAAATCGAATCCGCCATTCTCATAGGCTATTCCGTAACCGCTTTGCTCCATTCCCAAGTGGGCATATCCCGAACGTCCTGCCGCATCGGTGACACCGATGGGAGTTTGTTGATCATGTCGCTGAGTGAATGCATCAAGTGAGAGCTTCCATTTTTCCCCATGATATCGGCTCCATCCTCCCACTCCTGCTGCACCGCTACTGCCCCCTGAGGTAAAAATTGCTCCTGTTTCCCCTTTTAGCAGTTCGGATTGGGCATGGGTGATGACATTGATCGTTCCGGCGTAACCATTGACCCCTTCGATAAAACTTCCCGAACCTCGTACGACTTCGATCCGATCAATCAGTTCGATCGGCAAATCCAGATACGCGTTATAGTTACTAAAGAGGTCATCATTCACGACAACACCATCGATAACAAGTGTCGATTGGCCGTAAGCGGTGGAATTGGAACCGCGAAAAATGAGAGTACGATTGTTCATGGTATTGGTAGCCATATCGACACCGGGGACGAGGGTAAGTGCTTCACCTAAGGTTTTGACACCAAGCTTGGAGAGTTCATCTTCGTGTAAAATTGAAAGGATAAAAGGTTGATAGTCGATATTATAATTGATGTCAGTAGCCGTTTTTGCCGCTTGCGACATATCTTCGTTTAATGAATCGATGATAGGCTGTTCTGATGCGCTAAGGGTAAGCGCAAGTAAAGATGCAGTGTAAAGGGAAAATTTCATAGCACTCTTTCGAAAAAATTAATCAATTAAAACGGTTTTATTTTTTCCATCTTGTTTCGCACGGTATAGGGCGCTATCCGCACGGGCAATAAAGTCATCAAAACTGTCTTGGACATGATGAACCGTAACGCCGATACTGACGGTGATGTGTATGGTTTTACCCGAATAAATCAAATGCTTATGCTCAATTTTCGAGCGAATATTATCCGCGATCTCGAATACTTTATCATAATCGCATCGGTTTAAAACTATAGCAAATTCTTCTCCTCCAAAGCGATACACTTTGTCTCCGGTACGAATGATCGATTTTATACTTTGTGCTAAGAAGTAAAGAACTTTGTCCCCTGCAACATGACCGTGGGTGTCGTTGAGATTTTTAAAGTTATCGGCATCAACCATCATAAGGACTACGGGGAGTTGTTTGGATTGTCCGGCATCAATCACTTTTTCCAAATCCTCTATAAGCCCTTTGCGATTCGCCACTTGAGTAAGGGGATCGGTGGTCATTTCCGCTGCTGCTTTCTCCAGTTCGAGGGTAAGTTCATCAATTTTTGCTTGTGCTTTTTTAAGCTCATTTGACATGTCATCACCCAGAGTGGTCAGTCCTCCTACCAGATCAGCGCAACGTTCTCCTTGATGGATACTGCCTTGTGAAAGATATTTGGTTTGCATACGAGCGACGTGTGAGATATCGGCATGGCTTTCGACGAAAGCAATGACGGAACGGTGGGCAATATCCAGATATTTGCCGATTCCATAGTTTAACTGGACACGCGATTCTTCCTCTTTTTTTGCATTTTTAAGGGCTTCATCTGCTTGTTCGACAAAAATTTTATCAAAATATATTTTATATTGGCTGGGGTAAGGAGCAAGACGAAGTGCTCTGAGCATGGCGATCGTTTGATCGTGAATGTCTGTGATCTTATCAAATACCGTGTCGTCTGCCATAGCGTTCTCTTTTTGTACATATTAATCTTATAATTGTAGCATTTTGTCTATATGCTTCTCTTTAATATTCGATAATCACTAAGTGTGAAGAATGACATAAGAAGATTTTAGGGCACTTTGAAGTGAGAAAGGGTCATTTTCTACCGGAATTAAAGCATTTGTCGCAGATTTGACATATCCGAACGGGGCGAATAGATGCCTATGTGCTAATACTCCGTAATGCAGGGGAAGGGTAATTGATCCAAGATGGTTGCTAATGATGACTCTTTCCCCTTCCTTCAGCCCTCTCTCCAGTGCTTCGTGTGCATTGATGAGAAGATAGGGTTCTTCTTCACCTTTTAATAACTCACTGGATAATCCGGTACGGGTCATGGTATGCCACTGTTTTTTTGTCCTTCCGGTAATAAGTACAAATTTATCTCGATCAATCACGGGTGCAGATGAGATAATAGGGTGAAACTGGACTTTAGTCGATGAGGTTGCGAAGTTTTCATTTTCATAGAGGCGTTCCCCTCCCCACTGGTACGATAGCGTGTCGTATTCTTGCTGGCTCTGATCGCATAATCGATTTTCTGTCAAAGCTTTATACTCGTCATAAACCGCTTTTACCGTTGGATACTTAAAGCCGCCATATCCAAGCTGTTGTGCGACAGAACAGATAATGTCGATATCGCTTTTGGAACCATCGGGGGCAGATTTAAAGGGACGTACCCGTTTGATATAGCGCTCTGAATTGGTCATACTTCCCTCTTTTTCCCCCCAAGCATGGGTCGGAAGGATGAGATTCGCCATTGCGGCAGTCTCACTCATCGTGCAATCTTGAACGACTAAAAATAGATCAGGCAAGTTAAGGGCGCGTTGTGTTTTTGTGATATCAGGGAGGGTGAGAAGCGGATTGGTACAGGTTACCCACAAAAATCGGAGCTCTTTCGCGAGGATAAAATCAATAGCCTCTGTGATGGTGATTCCCGGAATAGGGGAGATGGTGTCATCGGGAAGATTCCAATGGTTTTCGCATCGTTGCCGATCGGACAGCGTACGGACATCACGGTAACCGGGGAGAGCGTTGGAGAGATACCCCACTTCCCGCCCCCCCATCGCGTTAGGCTGACCGGTAAGGGAGATCGGGCAACCTCTGGAAGTATTGAGGCGGCCCGTCGCTAAAAAGAGATTCATAAACCCGATATTGCGCATAACTCCATCGGTGGCTTGATTGAGCCCTTGGCACCAGAGTCCGACTATTTTTTTATCCGATGCAAAACACTCTAAGAGCTGTTCCGCATCCGGTTGCGAGATGCCGCACGCTTTTATGGCAGATTCGAACGGGATATGTTGTGCTTCGGCGAGAGTCTGCTCAAACCCTTCCGATGCACGTCGGATAAAATCGATATCGCACGCTTCTTTCCGATAGAGCTCGGCAAGGAGGGCATTATAGAACATCGTATCGCTTCCGCCGTTCAATCCGATCCATAGATCGCTCTTTTCGGCGGTTTCGGTACGGATCGGATCGATGGTAATGATAAGGGTTTCGGGATGGGATTTTTTACGTGCTAAAATACGTCGGAAAATGACAGGATGGGCCCAGGCAGGGTTAGAACCGCTAATGAGAATAACATTCGCATCATCAATATCTTTGTAATTTCCGACCGGTCCGTCGCTCCCGAAAACCATTTTATGGGCAACGACGGCACTCGCCATACAGAGTCTGGAGTTTGCATCCACGTTGTTGGTTCCCAAATATCCTTTGATGAGTTTGGTGAAGAGATAGCTCTCTTCGGTGAGGAGTTGCCCTGAGAGATAAAAATAGAGGGCATCTTTGGGAAGTTGCAGGATATTATCGGTGATATGGGTGAACGCTTCATCCCAGGAGATTGGCTTAAAAGGTTCATCTTTATGCTGACGGTATAGCGGCGTAGATAACCGAGCCGTATCGAGGGCTTTGGCCATTTGAATGGGTTTAAAGCAGAGCTCTCCCATTGTCGAGGGGTTGGATTTATCCCCTTTTACCTTGTAGCTACTAACGGTACACTCGACACTAAGGGCGCATCCTGTCCCGCAAAACGGGCATCCGGTGGAGATCGTATCAGCTGAGTGCATGCTCGCTCTTTTCCAGTGCAGTGACAATTTCGGTAAATACCTGATACCGCTTTAGCGGATCGGGATGAACCATTTTTTCTATGATCGCTGCGTATGCAGCAGAGGTCGTCGAGAGTTCATTTTTAGCGAAGTAAAACCCTTTTTTTCCCTCTGCAAACGGATATTCAACCTCGTAAGGGCGCTTATGGGTGATTGCGTAAACCAAATCAGAACCGAAAGTAAAAATCTCATCCACTTCTTTATGGTTTCCTCCATGGGAGTGGAGATTATAATGCAGTAAGGTTTCCTCTCCGGCTAGCCGCATCAGACGGTTCCACCGTATCAAAAAGGCGAGGGCATGATTGGTATAGCGTGCTCGAAGGCGCGTAATGAATTTTTCCAGACTCTCATAGGGGTGACGTAAAAGGGCAAATTCGCGCATCAATTCGGCGACGTATTCTTTCGCCTCTTCGAGAATGATCCCTTTCAAGAGCAGTTTTGATTCTTCCCCTTCGCCGCTGAGACTGCCGCCGATAAAAATGTCGACCCCCAGCTCGATCTTTCCATTTTTCGGAACCTTGCACCCCACAAAGCCGAGATCGCCCGCGCCGTGAATACCGCACCCTTTGATACAGGCGGACCAATAGAGCCGAACTTTGGCATCGATAATCGGCACTTCACGGGAGAGATATTCCCCCATTTCGATGGCATCGGGTTTATTGGGGATGACACCAAACGGGCAGTGCTCGCTTCCGGCACAGGCGATTAGATTGGCCATATAAGGGGAAGGGCGGTTTGGATATTGAACAAATAAGGGTGAGGACAGCGCTAATGGTTCATCACGTATTTGGGTGATGATTAGATTCTGCTCTATCGTGAGGCGGATTGAACCGTTTTGCTCCTGCGCGACACGGGCAGCTTCAAGCAAATGCGTTCCGCTGAAAATACCGGAGGGGACGGCAGCATAGAGGGCAAATGATCCGTCCTTGAGTGCAATTTTGTCATAGTGATCTCCCCCCTCCAAGGGACAGAGTGTTTCTCCGCTGCGCGGCAGTGAATGTCCAAACTCTTCTTCTATCGCTTCACGAAACGTTTCCATACCGACGGCGTCAATAAGAAATTTGAGGCGATTTTTATTACGGTTGTCTCGAAACCCGTATGTTTTGAAAAGCTTCGCGACACTTTCAAAAATAGCTGAGGCTTGATGGGTGAGGAGAAACATATCCGCACTTTGTGCCAAAACTCCGACTCTTCCCCCCAAATAAAGATTAAAGCCATAAATACCGTCTTTTTGTGCAAGAACGAGGGCAAAATCCTGACCAAAGATATTGCATCGGTTGCTGAGCGAACCGTTGATCCCGATATTGAATTTACGCGGCAATGTTGTTAGCCACTCATCATTTTTCAAAAATATCGATTGAATCTCTTCGAGGATGCTGCGACATGAGATAATATTATCCATTGCCAATCCGTCCAGCGGATCGAGGAGGATGTTACGAAAATTATCAACCCCCGTCTGATAACTGGTGAGACCGACCCTTTCTAACCTTTCAAGTGCTTCAGGAATATCTTCGATTCGGATGTAGCGCAATTCGATTTGCTGACGGGTTGTAAGATCAATGTAATCCTGCCCAAAGCGGCTGGAAACATCCGCTAAAACTATGGCTTGTTCTGAACTGAGGGAGCCCCCCGCAATGCGTACACGTATCATAAATCGCTCCGGTGTTGCCGGACGGTCAAATACGCCGAAACTTTTGAGGACAAACTCTTTATCCTCATCGGTGATGGAAGTGTAGCCGCTTGCAGCATAACCTTTTAGCCGTTCCCATGCTTCGGTAGCGCTGAAGGCATCTTTGATGGATTCGGTTTTGTGCCGTTTTGCACTGCGCTCGCTGTTAGCTTGCGGTAACGATTTCATTGTTTCCCTCCTTGGCTTCATAGCAGTATTTCGGGAGGGCAGATTCCAAGTTGACAACATCTCCGAAGATTAAAATTGCAGGACGAGGTGCCCCTTTGGCCGCTTGCGGGAGTAATTCCAGCGTCGTGATGATTGAGGTTTGATGATCGGTTGTTGCATTAGAGACGATGGCAACAGGAAGAGCAGGATCAATACCTATCTCTAACGCTTCTTTTACGATTTGACGCGAGCGGCTGAGTCCCATGAGTACTACGGTAGTATGTTTCTCAACCCTGAGCAACGGTATCCATGATAGATTAACCCGATCTCCGGAGAGATGTGCCGATACGACCGATACACCTGTACTCACACCACGTGCAGTAGGGGCAATTCCTGCCGCAAGCGGACCTGAAAAAGCAGAAGAAATTCCGGGGATTACTTCGGTTTCAATCCCGTTTTCAGAGGCATATATTGCTTCTTCCGTACCTCTGCCGAAAATGTAGGGATCACCGCATTTCAATCGTCCGACGATGAACCCTTGCCGGGCATAATCGGTAATCATGGTATTGATGATCTCTTGAGGAAAACTGTGTTTGCCTTTCTCTTTTCCCACAAACACGACTTTGGTATTTTGGGGAATCAGATTGATTATTTCATCGGTAAGTAGATGATCAATAAGGGCAATATCGAGTTTTTCAATCGTTTTAAGTGCTTTAAGCGTGAGCAGATCCGCATCACCGGGGCCGCATCCGATAAGATAAAGTTTGCCGTTCATAATAAATTCCTTCTATCAGGACTTTTTTGTCTTTAAAATAATAGTGTAAAAATGAGATAATAAAAACAAATTTTTGGTTATTTTTTAATCACTTCGCAGTGCAAGTAAGAGGATGCTCACCCAAGGGGTGAGAAGCTTAGAATTTATAATCGAGTTGAAGCCATACTTTGGAGGTATCTACGGTAAACCCTGTTACGTCTCCGGCTTGATAATAAGCGGCTTTTATAAGACCGTTAAGCCCTTTGACACCGGGGATATTGTTGGTGTAGAGCATATCCCACTCACGTCCGAGATTACTTTTACCGGACATTGCTATATCGGTTTTGAAATCATGGTAAATGACCATTGCTTTGCCAAGTCCCGGA
>OBEQ012522940.1_pt1 | contig 56930 bp, 57 predicted proteins | sample 1670901 | NCBI WGS metagenome assembly OBEQ01 (sample SAMEA104232315, study PRJEB22302) | groundwater metagenome | biome: forest; feature: aquifer; material: groundwater | place: USA | collected 2011-08-07 | depth 5.4 m
ATTTAAAGATGTATTGCTGATTGGAGCCTCAGGCTTTCTGAAAGGGTTTAATCCCTTAGGAGGTTGATCGAAGTCTCCAACCACTTACATATCACTGCTAACAATTATATTGTTAGCAAATACAATATACGAGGAGGTGAGTAAGTTTTATTATGGGAGGTTTTGGCGGATTTTATAAAGGAGAAAAGAAAAAACAAAAAAAGGGAAAAGAAAGTAATAAGAATGCCTTTGTAGGTCAATCTACCTTTGTTCTTCCTGAGATTGTCTCGAAAAAGAAAAAGGATTACTAAAAGAGAACAGTCTATCGTATGAGAATAAGGAAAAAATCGAAAAAGGGAAACAACTTGATAATGGTTTTTGTTTTCTGCATTGCTGTTTCTTTTCTTATTGTTGCCTCATTAACCGTAAAATTCTTTTTTCTTCTGAAAGCAAGTCTGTTTGACGGACAGCACCGCTTTAGTATTTTCGTCACAGATACACAAGGGACAAGTGAGGTTATTTCCTTTGCTCCAGATACGCAAACGATTTCGATGCTCATTTTGCCAACAGAGCGTACTAGTACAAAAAAAAATATTGAAAGATTTTTAGGAATTCCTATCGACGGGTTTATGCACGTCCCGAAACAATATGAGTTAAAAGCAGAAAATGATGTTGTTCTGTTTGCTCGAAGTGCTGTTTTTGAATACAAGACACTGCTGACTAATCTTACCATTATTGATACAATACGATTGTGGTTTTTTGCAAAATCGATCCCAACATACTCGATTGTTGTACGTACCCTTAATACGTCTCTGGACAACGTAAGCATAGCTGATCAGCTTACGGTGGATAAGCGCATGCTGACTCTTTTTGGAGATGAGTCTTTTGCCAAAGAAAAGGTGAGCATACAGATTGTTAATGGAACAGGAATTGTTGGTCTTGGAAATCGATTAGCCAGAATGATAACAAATATGGGAGGAAATGTTGTTGCAGTTTCAACGGCTGGTGACATACTTCAAAATTCACAGATTGCATACTATGGCAAAGAAACATACACTGTTAAAAAATTAAACAAAATACTCCCAGCTCGTCTTAACATAATGCAAAAACCAGAAATCTCCGATATTATAGTGACAATCGGAAGAGACCTGGCTGATCAATTTTAACCTATGTTTCTTTTTATTGTTTTTTTATTGAGCATTATTTCTGTTTTGTGGTCGTTTTGGTCTCTTCGTGTTTTACAGAGGAAGAAAAAACTTCAGGAGAAGGAATCAATATTATCAGAAGAGAACTCTTCTATATCTTCTTTTTCAGAAACATAAGCTTTTCCTGCTATTGTCATTTTAGTTTTTTCGGTTGGTGGAAAAGAAGGTTGATTTTTAAAACGGCTTGCTTGTTTCGTTTCCTTTATAAAAATTGCTACTCGATGGTTAACTACTGCTTTTACACACGTTTCATAAGTATTGCCACCTTTGAGAAACTTAATCAGTCTTTTTCCTATATCGTCAGGAAGCATGCCAACGTACTGTTTTTTCCCATCAAGCACAAAAATTTTTAGACGCTTCACATGCAGCATAACACCTTCTCCAGTCATGAGATGAGAAATAACTTTGGGTTCTGCAACATTTACCAGTTCAATGACTTTTGTTTTTCCATTTTCTTCTAAAAACATGGTTGTAATATGTTGACTCATAAGGGGAACTTCTAAGGAAGTCTTTCCATTTGTTTTATGGAGGTTTGTGAGTCGTTTTACATTTTTTAAGGCAATCGGATTTTGATTGTCCAAGCTTAAAACTTTTTGGTAGGCGCTTTTTGCATCTTTTATTTTTCCCACAACCATGCAAGCAAGGCCAAGACGATTGAGTGTTTCGATGTCGTTTGGATTTTCTTTGAGGATTTTTTTGTTTAGTAGTATAGCAGTGTTCCAGTCTCCTGTTAAAGCAGTTTGGATCGCTTGGGTTTTATTCGGTGTCATGATCGTTCGCGTGGAGAATGCAGAAATTCTACCACTGTTTGTTGCAAAAGTCAAGATAGAAACAGTATAATAATGCTCTATATGAGTGGACATTCAAAATGGAAAACAATAAAGCGGCAAAAAGGAGCAGCAGATCAAAAACGCGGACAGACGTTTACAAAACTTGCTATTGCTATAACGCTTGCTGTAAAGCAAGGTGGGGGAGTAGATGATGCTATTGAAAAAGCACGAAGTGCTAACATGCCAAAGGAAAATATTGAGCGGGCGATCGAAAAAGGCATGGGAAAGGGAGGATCAGGGGAAGAGTTGCAAGAAGTAGTATACGAAGGTTTTGGGCCAGGAGGAGAGGCTGTTATTGTTGAGGCAGCAACCGACAATAAATTACGAACAACAGGCGAAATAAAAAATTTCTTCGAAAAAGCCGGAGGCACATTTGGCCAACCAGGTGCTGTATCCTACCAATTTGAAAATAAAGGATGTATTGCTGTTTCGCTCGGTAGTAAATCAGTTGACGATATATTTCTCATTGCTGCAGATGCAGGGGCAGATGATGTTGAGCAAGTAGGGGACGGCGTCTTTGTCTATACATCGCCTGTGCTCTTGGCAAAAGTAAAAGATGTACTTTCGGCAAATAATGTAACGGTTCTGGAAGCAGAGCTTATCCGTAAGCCAATAATGACTGTTTTGATAGACGACCAACAGAAAGCAGAAAAAATTATTGAATTTATCAATAAATTGGAAGACATGGACGATGTGCAAAAAGTGTACACAAATGTTGATATTTCCGACTCAATTGAGCCCCAGATATGAGTAATAGAAGAAAATTTTTTTTCCTCAGGAAATTTTCTATAAGTAAACGGAAGAAATTTGTTGCAGCAGTTATTCTTCTCTCTTTCGGCTTATTTATTTCTCAGCATTTTCTTGGGAGGTCTGGTATTTTTGTGGCACTCTTTCTTTCAATACTCACCATATCTCTCCTTTTTGTGTCAAATCACAAAGATATCAAAGAAAATTTTTCCGTGTTTTTTTTCGTCCTTCCGTTTTTCTATAGCCTTGCATTTGCATTGTTCTATTTTCTTGTGCCTGCACGTTTTTTAACCAGAATGCTGATGACCTCTCTCTATGCGGTAGGGTTGTATTCGTTATTTTTAAGCATGAACATTTTTACTGTCGCATCTATGCGCACCATAGGACTTTTGTCTAGCGCGCGAACTGTTTCTTTTATCATGACGCTTATCACGTATTTTTTCCTTTCCAATGTTGTCTTTTCGCTTAGTTTGCCAGCCATTTCTACAGCACTACTCGTTTTTATCTACTCGTTTTTTCTTATCGCACAGTCTCTTTGGACATATACACTCGAGAAGTCTTTTTCTGCACAGTCTCTTTGGACATATACACTCGAGAAGTCTTTTTCTGCACAGTCTCTTTGGGCTTGTGCAGTATCGTTCTGTCTTTTTGAAGCAACCCTTATTCTGTGGTTTTGGCCCAGTAGTCCAACATTTATTGCCCTGTTTTTAACAGGAGTATTTTATACAATGGTAGGTCTTTCTCATGTGTGGTTTGATAAACGATTATTTCGCAATGTGTTATGGGAGTATGGGTGGGTAGCTGTTATTGTTTCCTCTATATTTTTTCTTTTTACTTCATGGAGAGGCTAAGATGGGGAAGTGGGGTAGCCCAATATATAGCAGTTTACGACAACGAGCGACAACGAACAGGAGATATAGTTTGATGTAGTGAATAAAACTATAGGGTCTAAATTCCTTGCACTGAGCTTGTCGAAGTGTGGATAACTTCCACTTTTCACGCAATATAGCCTCGACTTTTCACAAGGAGTAACTGATTGTCTGGTCACGAGAAGAGATCAAATACTTATTTTGAAAGTTGTCATTGCGAGCGCAGCGAAGCAATCCTGTTCTGTTTTGAGATTGCTTCAGTCGTCGTTGCACTCCTTCGCATGACAGGCAGTGTATAATTAATATAAGCTGAAAAAAATACGAAGTCTCTTTCTATCCGTAACGGAGTAGGCGAAGCTAAAAACATGAGCTTAGCCTGTATTGGCAGTCTAAATTCACTTGAAGGTAGATACCCTAGAGGATAGTGGTTGGTAAAGGTAGTGTATGGTATTTACATGGTATTATAAAGAATGGGCTCGTTACTGAATCATTCTGTAAGTTACAGGGAGGAGTATCTCCGAGATATCCTCTTTTTATGTTCTATCGGTTTTCTTGCAGTATTTGCAGGAAGGTATTATTTTGCGGGAATTACCGTTGGGGAAGAGAAACTAATTATGTCGCACAATAATACTTTTACGACGTGACGCAGGCTCAAACTCTCGGGGAAGTGGTGTTTTTTTGTCTGGTGTTTGCCGGCACGTATTACAAATTTTTTGTTATCGATGTATTCCCTTGCTTTATTTCCCTTAATTCCTCGCCAATCAGAAATTTTGCCCCCAGTCCCCTACTATGGGATGTAAAGATCGAAGATATTCAGAGGGATTGCCCATAATGATATATTATTTATGCTGTTCTACAACAGGAGAGGCAAAAGGATGTAAAATTCCTACTTGGTCTATTTGTCCACCTCGAACCCATCTCGTCATAACTTGTTGTACTGTGGTGCCATCCAAAGAATACGCAATATTTGGCGCATCTGGAATTTGCTGAGTATTTCCGATTGGAATTGATTCGTAATAGGTAGGAGCGTCAAGTAGCCAAAAAATATCGGTAAGACCAGTGGTAGGATTGTATGATTTTATCTCTGCGATACGGGTAAATTCTTTTCCGCTATCTATTCTTTCTAGACTATCAAACAGAGGTGTGAATGCCTCGTCTGCTATTGGGTACCTGCGGACAATAAGCCCTTCGTCTCCTGCCTTCATTTTTTGGGGAAATAATTGACTGATATCACCGATAACGTATCCGCGCTGAGTAAGCATTTTCAGAATGCTTGTGTCACGCATGTCCAATCCAGGTTCACGAAGAAGACTATCTGCAGTAGCAATAAGATCAGTACTGAGCATATTTCCATCCGGCATAAGTACTTTTTTCTTTGGAGAATTTTTTTCAGGAGATGATCTTTTTACAGACTCTCTCGTTGCTGAATTCATTCCTGCATTCCATAGGTTTGCTCCCACATAGAGCGCAACCGCTGCTACAGTTGTTGCAAGTATTGATCGTTGTAATGTTAATCGAGGAAATCTTTGTGCTTGCTCTGTTGCATTTTTCAAAAGTGCAGTTAAGGAAAACTCACTTCCAGCAGGAGAAGGCGGCTGATTTCCTTTTTTAAAATCTGTTTCAGTCATAGTGTTTTTTCTTGGATACTTTCGGTTAAGATCGTCTTCAAGCAGATAATCTTCAACTATGCGAGTGTACTCTTCGAGGACTGGGTCTATAACTTCGGCTTTTGGATTTTTTGGTTCGTCATTTCTTATTGCATAAAATCCAGTACAGAGAACTCCTGCTATGTTGCGAAGTTTTTCTTTTTGGACATCTTCTATGCGGGAAAGTCCTTCTTGAGCAAACAATACAGGATCGTTTTCTTGAAACAATGTACGTAATCGGTTGCCTAACGCCTCGTTTGAAGCCACTTCTGGGTAATGAGCAACAAAAACTCCCATTGCATAGCGAGCTACAATAGTGCTTTCTTGCTGAGATAATCCAGGCAAACCTGCTTCTATAGGTGGAAAGTTAAGCATGGTTAAAAGATTACCAAAGTCTCTTTCTGCTAGTCTAAGAATAGTTTGATCTTCCATTGGAAAAGCATCAATAGTAGCAAAGACTTTGATAGGTTCGCGGTGTTGACCTCGTCCTACTTGATTTTCCTGAAAATTCGCCATAACGAGTGCATTTTACACTATAGGATTCTATTTGTCAAGCAGGATTACTTTTTTGAGTGTGTATAAAAGCTTTACGCTGCTTCTTGTGCTTCTTGCCGTACTTGCTCTCTAACAACAGTACGACATGTGGTATTGAGCTGTGTCCAAACCAGAAGTCCTGTTTCAGAATCAATTTCGTAGACCCTAATACGAGGAAGTGCTACATGGAACTTTTCTGCGTTTTCTACTGCCTGCACCGATGGCCTTTGGCCAGACGGAAGCAATACAGGAAAGGCCCATGTAGGAGCTTCTATCACTCTCCCTTTTCTCCCGCTTACTTCAACACTCCCACTATATGGAAGAGGAATTGTTACATGATATCTTTCTCCTCTTTCCAGTTCTTTGCGTACTTCTACTTCATTTACAATTGTTTCGTCAGTGTCACCTTCTTCATACTCTGTTTTTACCAAGAATATTCTTCCTTCTTCTTGAAGTTTTGCTAGTCGTTCTTTTACTATTATACCTTCTGGTGTTGCAATTTCTTTTTTTCCAGTAATGTAAGATCGGGCAGCTCTTCTTGCTTGTTGCTCTCTGTCTGGCATTGTAACTGCTGCGGCAAGCGTTACAAACCTATGACTTATTTGCAAGAGTTGGATATCAGAAATTTTCCCTTCCAAGTATAAATCGGCAAGTGGACCCATGGGGATTCCTTGTCTATCTAAAACAAAAGGCACAGGTGGTTCTCCTTCAAAAAATACTACTTCTCCGCCTATGTCGCTTGCTAGTCCATTGTGTCCTCCATCTGGTTGTGGTCTAAGAATAACCAAAGGAGACATTTTTCTTGGTCCTAATCTTGCAATGTGGCCTTTTGGATGAAGTGGCTGTTTTCGTTTTGGAAATGGACTGGCGTAAATATCTTTCCACATTGCAGCGTGTTGTTCTCGAAGCTCTTCTTCAGATAGTTCTTGTCCAGACAGTTCTTCTTGTAGGGCTTTTATGATTCTTTGCTCTCGGGTTTCAAAAAGTACAATAGGTTCTCCGATAAATTGTACGAAGCGAGGTTGCTCAGAAGTTGCTCCGATAGGATTTCCTTCAGCAACGAATAAAACAGTTGCGGGTTCCTCTGATCTTGGGACGGTTTCGTCTCTCGGGCGCGCCTCTTGTCTTTTTCGTTTTCCCATGCGCCCAATAACTCTTCCAAGTTCATCAGGCAACACATCTTTTAATTTGCCCTCATCGTCTAGAGCGCTGTCCATAGCAAAAAGTAAAACAGGTTCGCCTTCTTCGTCTGTCTTGGATTCTATAATGTAGTTCCCATTAAGAATATCAACTAATTCTTCATCGGAGAGCGGCTGTTCTAAAACGAAGCCTAACTTCTCCTGTAAAAGAGCAAAGTATGCACCGGCTATAAATGGTTTTTCTGCTAAGAACTCATCTGAAGTGGATATTGCGCGAAGAAGAATGTTAGTTGAAATAGGCCCTGTGCTGTCCATAAATGCTTGTAAAAGTCGTCTGATCGTTTTTTGTGCTCTCTCCCTACTGCTTTCACTGTCGTATTCTTGATGAGCGGTTTGTATAAGTCTGTGTAGTATCGGAGAGAAGTTTATTGGTCCACCGGTATGCATAAAACTGCCATCAAATATCCTGGCGGTTTCTGTCCATGCTCTATCAACAAGAAAACGAGCTAAATATGCTTTTGTAAATTCAGAACCTTCTTTTGCAGCATCTATAATTACTTCCATAGCATCCATAGAAGTATTAGCCGTAGCTGCTGATCCAGATTCAAAATGCTTAAGAAAAGCTGTGCAATATGCTGCGCATATCTCTTCAAGCGTTGCATTTTGCTCTACAATACCAATTTTGTTTGGAGGTCCAAATCCAACAACTGCAAGCTGAAATGTCTTTGCATCGAATTTTTTTGCCTTGATAGCATCAACAAGCGTATGTACAACAGTTGATAAATGTCGTTTTATTTCTGTATCAAGTTGTTGAGGGATCTGAGAACGATTAGCATAATTTCTTGTGGTGATTGTTTCTATTAGCAGAAGTGTTTTTTGTTCAAGATTCCATACAGATCTACCAATGACATCGTGATATAAAAGTGTAGAGACTTCTCGTGGAATAGGGTCTTCTTCAGTATGTCTGGCAAGAGCGGATGTTAGAAGCATGGAAGAGACAAGTGCTTCTCTTCTTTCCTTTCCACCTTCTTTATGGAGTCTGGTAAGCAGAGTAGGAATATGGTCAATTGCAAATCTTTTAAGCACATATCCTGCAGTGTTTCTCTCCTGACTGCCGTCTTGGTTGTTGACAATCTCATTTACCAGGTGTTGGACTCCTCGAGCAAGATGTTCTGGAGATTTTACTAAGACTGTCCAAAAAGTATCGAGAGTTTGTTGGGGAGACATAGCAGCATCACCATAAATTTCTGTATAGCGAGTCCTTACTTCGGTTGCTATTTCTCTCTCTGGATCCATTCCATCAAGAAGAAAGATTCGCTCTTGTCTACGGGGTGTTCTAAGTTGCTCTCTTGGATCTGCTGCCATAACAGACAATATTATAAGATAATTTGAAGGAAAGTCAAATTACATAGCAATAATTGCCTTCCAGTCTTCTGCAAATCGGGTGATGCCTTTGTCGGTGAGATCGTGTTGGATATTGAGTTTACCCGATGAAATAGCCTCAAAAAATGCTTCTTCGGTCTCGATTTCGAGGAGTTCTTTTGATGGCTCCCAATATGGAATCGGCGCAAAATCCTTCGCGTAGTCCTTATTGCTTATCTCTTTTTGCTTATCACTTATAGTAAACCATTCTCTATAAACCTTAGCCGGTGCGGTGATAAGCTCGCTACCACAATCAATACTTCGCTGCATATGTTCAATCCTGCGAATTGAAGCGACAAGCATCCAGGGGATACCAGTCGGCACCCTCTCAAAAACTTTTTCTTTTATCTTCATGCCATGCTCAACAAGTTGCATGCCATCAATTTGTATATCATCAAGCCTACCGACAAAAGGAGAAATAAAACACGGCCAAGAATTTTCAGATTTCTCTCCCGCAGAGCGAGATCTCGCTTCGCTCGACATTATTTTTTCGTGTAAGCAAATGGCAAAAATTTGTTCTTGGGAAAAAACAAGCGTGTTATTAATAGGTATGTTTGCTTTTCGAAGAGTACTCCTTGCCTTAAAACCTTCAATCGTTGTTGGAAGCTTGACGATAACACGCTCGTGCCAGGTGGCAATATCTTTTCCTTGGATAATCATTTCTTCTGCAGTTGTATTTGCATCAGCATAGACTTCTGCCGAGACAGCGCCTGGGACGATGCTTATAATCTCAAGCACTATCTGTTTTTGAAGTTGGAATGCCTCTTGTTGTGATACTTTTTTGTTTACGAGTTTTTTAGCAATGAGCGTTGGATTCGTTGTTGCACTCCAGAGTATTGCCCCATTTTTTTTCGCTAATGCAGAAATTTCCCGAAATTCATCCGGGTCCCCGCTGTCAAGAAGAAACTTTGTCATGATTGTTCTAATGTGGCAACGCGTTGTGCAAGCACGTTATGTTCATCTCTCGTTACGACTTTGCTAAACACCTCTGAGTTCATAGTAGCAATATCTTCTACCTCTGTATAGAGTTTACCGATATCAATCTTGATTATGCCAACGTTTGTTTTAAGCGTTGATGTCGTTAGTTTAATTAGTGTTGTATCTGTTTTGATTCGGTCAATATCAACAGTCATTCCTTCTACTCTACGTTCAACATTTTCCATGCGCTGTGAGAGACTATGTATACCAAGTTGAATTGTTTTGTTACCTGCCAGGATATTTTCTAATTGTTCATCAAGTGTTTTTTTAGTTTTCATAGGAGGCCTCTCTTATTTTAGAGTAAATATTATATTACTCTATTGACTAGAGTCCTTGTCAATATATCAAAGCCATACAATTTTTTGACAATGGGTGTTGTGCGTCGTACAATAATTATATGAGTGATTCCCTGCCTTTATTGATTGATGAATTTTTGGAATACTTGGAGATTGAGAAAAACTGTTCCAAACTAACTATCCGCGACTATCGGCATTACCTCAAAATCTTTTTAGAATGGTACGCGACTACCCTACCGAATAAAAGCATTGAAGATTTGGACTTATCGATTGTTCGAAAATACAGAGTGTATCTAGCAAACCGGGTAGATAAAAAAGGCATGACTCTCAAACGCGTCACGCAAAACTATTACGTAATTGCTTTACGATCATTTCTGCGATTTCTCATTAAAAACGATCATAAAACTCTTGAGCCGTCAAAAATTGATCTGCCAAAAACCGAAAGTAGATCACTCAAGTTTTTGGAGCGGGAGCAAATAGAACGATTGGTTACTGCTTGTGAGACATCAAAAGAGGAAGGCATACGAGATCGGGCAATGCTCGAACTGCTTTTTTCCACAGGTCTTCGTGTATCAGAACTAACAAAGCTCAATCATGACAACATTAATTTGGAACGGCGGGAATTCGGAGTAATCGGAAAAGGCGGACGGGCACGGCTTGTTTTTGTTTCGGATCGTGCTGCTGAGTGGATAAAGCGATATCTTGAGAAGCGAAAAGATGTATTTAAGCCTTTGTTTATTCGTTACTCTGGAAAAGTTATCGAAGAAAATGGTGGGGAGAAAATGCGGCTCACTCCCCGCTCGGTTGAGCGGACTGTTAAAAAGTATGTCAAGCTTGCGAAGATTCCCGTGGATGCAACGGTGCACACCTTGCGGCATAGTTTTGCAACAGATTTACTCACCAACGGCGCAGATCTTCGCAGTGTCCAAGAAATGTTGGGGCACAAAAATATTGCCACGACCCAAATCTACACACACATTACCAATAAACAACTCCGCGAAGTCCACGAAGCCTTCCACTCGGGAAACAAATAATTAAACTCCAAATCTCAATAATCAAATCTCAAATAATATCCAAATTTCAATGACCGAAACTTCAAAAAAACCATACGATCTGGAGGAGCGAACATTCTGTTTTGCGAGAGATACATCTCTTTTCTGCAAAAAATTGCCAAGAACGATTAGTAATATTGAGCATGGAAAACAAGTTATACGATCGTCAGGTTCTATCGGCGCGAACTACATCGAAGCGAATGAATCATTGAGTAAAAAAGATTTTCTGATGAGAATAAAAATCTCTCGTAAAGAAGCAAAGGAAACTGCTTATTGGATAAGACTAATTATAGATTTAAATGATAAGAGCTTTGGTGAAGAAGGATTAGCTTTGTTTAATGAAGCGGTTGAGCTAAAGAAAATATTCTCCAAAATTCTACAGAAATAGATTTGTAGTTTGAGTATTGCAATTTATTTGTTATTTGTATTTTGAGATTTGGAATTTGTGTCTAGTACTCTTCGTAAGAGAAGGTGATAGTGATTTTTTTTGAGAAAAGCAAGTGTACGTGCTATACTCTGGGATGTAAGGAAGGTTTTTGCCATTTTGCAGCAATCTGCTATACCCCTCTCCTCCTTACACTTTGAGAAGAACAGTGGTTGTTCTTAAAGCGTAGGAACGTTCACCTCGGAGGAGACATGGCTTCACTTTGTTCAGCCTGTCACCATCCGAGGTGTAGATATGCAATAATAAAAGATATGGCGTATCAACAGTATTACGGTGGGGCGATTTGGACACATCATGCAATCGATCGCATGCGAAACCGCGGCCTGTCGCAAGATAAAGCAGCGCAAGCGTTTAACCACCCAGACCAATCAATCAAGGGAAAAGCACGCGGTTCGGTTGAGTACCAAAAACGATTTAATACTTCGCTTGTTACTGTCATCGCCAAGCAAAACGAAAAAAGAGAATGGATTATTCTTTCTTGCTGGATTGATCCTCCACTCCCCGGCTCAATCGACGCAAAAGAAAAAGAAAGGTACTGGAAGTATCAAAAAACAGGATTTTGGGGGAAAATCTGGATGGTATTTAAGAGACAATTGGGTTTTTAATTTTCCAGATTGACAGACGGTCTATGGTTGTGCATAATAAAACATATGCCATATAAAGTGTTACTTATTGAAGACGAAGATTTTATTCGAGATTTGTATAAGCGGCAGTTTGAAAAAGCCGGGTTTGTTATAGAAGCTATTGCAAATGGAAAAGATGGATTAGCCGCAACAGCACAGAACAAATATGATCTGATTCTTTTAGACATTATGCTTCCAGATCTTAATGGGATTGAGATTTTGCGGCAAGTCAAACAAAATCCTGCAACAAAAGCTATGCCTGTTGTGCTTTTAACAAATTTAGGTCAGGATGAAATTATTAAAGAGGGATTTAAGCTTGGCGCAGAAGGATACTTAATCAAAGCGTCGTTTACCCCGGATCAGATTGTGCAAGAAGCAACAAATATTCTTAACCAGCAGGAGACAAAAATAATCCAGAATCCAACTCCAACTTCAACTCCTCCCTCGTCCCAAACGCAGTGAGCCAGATCCGGGTTTTGCCAGAATTTTTCCGTCATCAAAAACCAAGACATTTCGTATAAATACTTTTTCTACTTTACCCTTTGCTTTGTAGCCATTAAATGGAGACCAGCCGCATTTGGTATGAAGATTGGTATTATGTATTATGTATTTCGTATTAAGGTCTACCTCTACTTTAGTATTTTGATCGGTAGGAATACCAAAGATTTTGGCTGGGTTTGTGTGGCAGAGACGAATAATATCTTCTATTGTTAATCGGTTTTCGGATGCAGCTGTAAGCAAAAGTGGGAGCGTTGTTTCAAGACCAGGCACGCCAAACGGTGGTGTACCGCTTTCTTTTTCCTCTTTTGTGTGCGGTGCGTGGTCGGATTCAACAACATCGATTGCTCCGAGGTTTTCCCAAAGGAACTCAACGTCTTTTTTGTTCCGCAGCGGTGGCTTCATCTTCCCAAATAGACCAAGTATCTTCTCATCGTCCTCAGTTAAGAAGAGATGGTGTGGTGTCACGCCACAGGTGATAGGTAACCTTTCTTCTTTCGCCTGTAATATTAGCGCTAGATCATTTTTAGTGCTAATATGGCAAAAATGAGTTGGTGTTTTTACTTTTTGTACTATGTTGATAACATCTTCGACTGATTTACCCTCTGCATGCACAAGAATCGGAGTGACAAAATTTGCCGAAAGTATACTACTATGTAGTGCTATACTTTGAGTAGATTTCCAGCGGGAAAATAGGTCTTTAAGCCTATTTGGATCGAGCAAGAAATTGCCTGTTGTTTGATTTAAATACAATTTTAATCCCAAAACTTTCCCCTTCACCTTTTTAAATTCAGCAAGATTATCTCCCAGTGAACCGAAGTAGAAGCCAACATCGCAGACGATCTTGTCTTTGGCTTCTGCTATTTTTTCTTCAAGTCGCTCAAGTGTCGTGATCGGTACTTTGTTGTTGGGCATGTCAATGATTGTTGTATATCCGCCAGCAAGTGCAGCAGAAGTGCCTGTATAAAAGTCTTCTTTCTGGGTTTGTCCAGGATCACGCAGATGTACGTGTGGGTCAATAAGGCCAGGTAAAATAAGCTTAGACATATAATAAAAATGCAAAATGCAAAATGCAAAATGCAAAATTAACTAACATATTCACCCCAGGATTTTATTGGCATATCTTCAAGTTTTTTGGTGGCGATTGCTTTTATAAAAAGCTTGGCTTTTTGGCGGTTGGTATAGAGAGGAATATTAAAGTCAATTGCTGCGCGGCGAATGGTATAGTGATCCGAATCATCCTGAGGATTTTCTTCAAGGAGATTTATGGCTAAATCAATTTTTCGTTTTTGAAAGAAGTCTAAAATATTTGGGGATTTTTTCTCATGGATTTTGTAAAGACGACTAGCATCTATACCGTTCTTTTTAAGAAACACCGATGTTTTCTCGGTTGCATAGAGCGGGAGACGAAGAGAGGGTAAAAGTTTTATGGTTTCAAGCATTCTCATTTTATTTTCTTGTCCTCCAAGACTTATAAAAATACCTTTTTTGGGTATGTGTCCTCCCACTGCGATTTCCCCCTTAAGAAATGCTTCTTCTACGTCTTCTCCAAAACAGGCTGCTTCTCCGGTTGAGGCCATCTCAACATGCAAGATTGGATCAGCTCCTGTTAGTCTTGCAAAAGAGAATTGGGGTACTTTAACTGCGACAAATGGAAGAGATGATTTGTCATTCTGGCCCTTCGGTCTTGAGCTCAGGGTCGAAAGACTTGTCCAGAATCGATTCTGGAGTCGCTCGCGTTCCCCAGAATGACGGTCAAAAAATGCGTCAACAGACAGCTTTATTAAATCAATACCAGTCACTTTCGCAATAAAGGGAAAGGTGCGGGATGCCCTAAGGTTTATTTCAATAACCGAGATGTTATTGTCTTTGGCCAAGAACTGGATATTAAATGGGCCAGTTATGGAAAGTGCGTGGGCTAATTTTTTTCCAACATCTTCAATTTTTGCTTTTGTTTCTGCATTTATTCTCTGAGGTGGCAGTACTATTGTTGCGTCGCCAGAATGCACACCAGCGTTTTCAATATGCTCCGAAATAATAAGTGGACCAGCGCTTCCTTTTTGTGCAACGCCGTCAAGTTCGATTTCCTTTGCTTCTTCGATAAATTTGGAAACAGTGATAGGATACTCTTTCGAAACTTCTGTTGCGTCATTAAGATAATGGATTAGTTCTTGTTGGTTATGGCAGATGCGCATGAGCGTTCCAGACAAGACAAAAGAAGGCCGAAGAAGTACAGGAAACCCAACAGTTTTGCAAAATTCGCTTGCTTTTTCAACATTTGTGAACTTGTTCCACAGAGGCTGTTTAATCCCCAAGGTATCAAGGAGTTTTGAAAATTGTGTTCTATCCTCGGCACGTTCTATATTTTTTGGGTCAGTCCCCAGGATGTTTGCTCCATAGCTTTTAAGAGCTTTGGCTCTATTGTTGGGCGTTTGCCCGCCGACTGACACAATAATTCCGTACGGATTTTCAAAGTCATAGATATCGGCAATTCTTTCAAATGTGAGCTCTTCAAAGTAGAGTCTGTTTGATACGTCATAGTCTGTTGAGACTGTTTCTGGATTGCAGTTAATAATAATTGATTCCTTTTTGTGGTCTTTTAACCGAAGCACTGTATTAACACTTGTCCAGTCAAACTCAACTGAGGAACCGATTCTGTAGGGGCCAGATCCTAAAACAATGACCCCTTTTTTTCCAGTAGGTGTTACATCGTCATGATTGCCATTGTAGGTAAGATAGAGATAATTGGTTTTGGCTGGAAACTCGCCAGCCAAGGTGTCGATTTGGAAAACTGCGGGTTTTATGTTGTGTTTAAGGCGTTGCGATCGAACTGCAAGGCCTGTTGTTTTCGTGAGTTCTCCAATTCGCTTGTCTGAAACGCCAAGTTTTTTAAGTTCTATAAGCTGGCGAGGATTAAGATCTTCGATACTTTCTGGAACAGCTGCTTCTGCATGAACAATGTGTTGAATGCGGAAGAGAAACCATGGATCAATCCCTGTTAGTCCATATATTTCTTGAACTGTCATTTTTTGCCGTAGCGCTTCTGCAATAGCAAACATGCGTTTTGGCGTTGGTTTTTCTAAAAGATCGCGTACTGTTTTGCCATTTTTAATAAGCAGACGGCTTGTTGCTCCCTCAAGATCTAAGTCAAGCATGCGGATTGCTTTTTGGTATGCTTCTTCAAAGGTTCTGCCAATGCCCATGACTTCGCCCACGGATTTCATACTGGTACCAATTTGTTCATCAGCACCTTTGAATTTTTCGATATCCCACCGGGGCATTTTAACCACAATATAGTCAAGCGCTGGTTCAAAACATGATTGCGTTACATCTGTAACTTTATTTTTAATTGTTGTTAAGTTTTTACCCAAAGCAAGCTTGGCTGCAACGTAGGCCAATGGGTAACCTGTTGCTTTGCTGGCAAGAGCAGAGCTTCGGGAAAGCCTGGCATTGACTTCGATAACATAATACTCCAAAGGAGAAGCACCAAGCTCCAAATTCCAAGCTCCAAATAAATTCGAATTATCAAACTCCAATTCCCTCTTTTGATTATTAGAATTTGGAATTTGTTTGTGATTTGTGATTTGTGATTTGTGATTTGGACGCGGGTTTAGGGCAAACTGGACATTGCATTCCCCTACTATGCCGAGGCTTCGGACAATTTTAATCGCCTCAGAGCGTAAAGAATGGTATTCAAAATTTGTGAGCGTTTGACTTGGCGCAACAACAATAGATTCACCCGTGTGAATGCCGAGAGGATCCATGTTTTCCATATTGCAAACAGTAATGCAGTTATCGTACGTATCTCGGACAACCTCGTACTCAACTTCTTTGTAGTGATGAAGATACTGTTCAACAAGAATTTGTGGCGAAAAAGAAAATGCCTTTTGTGCAATTGTTGTCAGTTCTTTTTCGTTTTTTGCAACTCCTGACCCTTGGCCACCCAGGGCAAATCCACTTCGAATCATCACAGGATACCCAAGAGAGAGAGCAGTTATGTGTGCTTGTTTTATTGTTGTTGCAATATGGCTTTGGGGCGTTGCAACAGCAATTTTTTTTAGATGTTTTGCAAATTTATCGCGATCTTCCGTTAACATAATTGCCGATACTGGCGTGCCGAGTACTGCAACGTTATATTTTTTCAGTACGCCTTTTTTGTAAAGACTCAGTCCACAATTAAGGGCTGTTTGTCCGCCAAAAGAAAGCAAAATGCCGTCTGGTTTTTCTTTTTGTATAATCTTTTCAACAAAAAACTCATTCACAGGTAAGAAATATACAGTATCGCTCAGGAATTTCGAAGTTTGAATAGTGGCGATATTAGGGTTTACAAGGACAGTTTTAATTCCCTCTTCTTTTAATGCTTTAATCGCCTGGGACCCGGAATAATCAAACTCCCCAGCCTCGCCAATTTTGAGGGCGCCAGAGCCTAATATGAGCACTTTTTTTACATTTTTCATTTCACTTTTTCCAGGAAATAATCAAAAATCCATTCGGCATCGGTTGGGCCAGGCGTTGCTTCCGGGTGAAATTGGACAGACATGAAAGGAAGTGTTTCGTGGATGATTCCTTCGTTTGAGCCATCGTTTGCATTCGTAAACCAGGGTTTAAATCCTACTGGTATTTTGCCAACCGCAAAGCCGTGGTTTTGTGTTGTAATAAAACATCTGCCTGATCCTTCTAATATGCACGGCTGATTTTGGCTTCGGTGGCCAAATTTTAATTTATAGGTATCCCCTCCTGCAGCAAGTGCCAAAAGTTGGCTACCCAAACAAATACCAAGTGTTGGGATGTTGTTTTTCATGGCTTTTTGAATTGTTGTAATCGTTTTGGTGACAGTTTTTGGATCCCCAGGACCATTTGAGACAATAAGCATATCGAATTTTGTACTATTTTCGAACGGATCGAAATCCCACGGAACAGTAATTACCCGTAGTTCTCTTTTAAGCAGGCAGCGTTCAATATTTTTCTTTGCACCGCAGTCAATAAGCAGCGCAGTTTTTTCCCTACTTCCTTGTTTAACTATTTTTTTGGTTGAGACTTTTGCAACGAGATTTTCCACATTGGGATCATAAAAAGGAATATCCTGAGCTTTGTCGAATGGATCAAAAATAATTTTCCCAAGCATCACGCCGCGGGTTCGTATTTTTTGAGTAAGCAGTCTCGTATCGGTAATTTCCAGTGCCGGAATATTTTCTTTTTGTAACCAACGGCTTAAGGTCATTGTGCTTTGAAAGTGGGAAGGCGTGTTGATATAATTTGAAACAATAAGGCCGGTGATTTGTATTTTTTCTGATTCCCAATGTGTTTTGTCGGGGACACCGTAATTTCCAATGAGGGGGTAGGTCAAAATGAGAATTTGCCCTGCATATGATGGATCGGTGAAGCTTTCTGGGTAGCCCGTCATGCCTGTGGAAAAAACAGCCTCTCCGGCTACTGATGTACGAAAGCCGAAACTTGTTCCTTCAAAGGTCGATCCATCTTCCAAAATAAACTTGCCAACCATCTTATTTTGCTTTTCCTAATACAAGCGCCAAAAGCGCCATACGAACATACAGACTATTTCTTATTTGAGCTTTAAGGTAGAGGGACCTGGGATCGTTGTCTATAGCAAGTTCTATTTCACCGACCCGAGGAAGGGGGTCAAGAATAATAAGGTCATTATTGCCGTATTCTGTGAGAAGTTTTTCTGTTAAGATAAATTTCCCTTTATATTTTTCCGCTTCTTGAATGCTTGGGAACCGTTCTTTTTGAATTCGATTCCAGTACCAAACATTGGCATCTTTTGGTATATCTTTTTCATCGAATATTTCTATAAGTTCTATACCATTTTTTGTAAATCTTTCAAAGTCAGATTTTTCTAGGCGAAGTTCTTTTGGTGAAAGAAGGTATACTTTGTTTTCTTTATATAAAGAGAGTCCTTGAATAAGGGATTTTATTGTCCGACTGTGCACTATATCTCCCGATATCACAACAGTAAGATTGGTAAGTCTTTGGAATCTTTCATAGATTGTGTAGAGATCAAGCAGGGTTGATGTTGGGTGGGCATTTCCTCCGTCTCCAGCATTGATAAGTGGAACAGAAGCTGCACCAGCAGCTTTTATGGCAGCGCCTGATTCATAATGGCGCATGACAATAATTTCGGCATATGATTGGAGAGTTTGCATGGTGTCCTCTAAAGATTCTCCTTTTGCCACCGATGAGTTTTGTTGGGGATTTAGATACTCAATAGTGGCAGCACCTAATCGTTTTGCAGCAGAAGAAAAAGAGCCAAAGGTTCTGCTTGACGGTTCATAAAAAATGAGGGCAATAACGTACCCTTGCAAAAGCGTTGATGGCTCTTTATTTATAACCAGAGCTTTCATTGCGTGGATTTTGTTAAAGATAATTTCTATATCTTCCGAGGAGAATTGGTCTATAGAGATGATGTCTTTTCCCTTGAAGCTTCCGTCAATTGTTTGAAGAGAAAATGGCATAAAAAAACCCAGAGTTCCTTCTGGGATTTTAGTTTACACAGATAATAGTCTCTTGTCAACCCCGAACTTTATCTTGTTACCGATATCACAACTCCCAGTTCTGCACCAGGAGCAGAAACGGTAAGACGGGGAGTATTCCCTGCAGAGGCTGTTGAGACATTTATTTGATACGCAGTGCTGTAGTTTGTGCAATCAGTGTAGGTACCTGTTGAGGGATCACGTGGGAGTGCTGCAATGTAGGTTGGGACTAACGCATTACAGAAAGCAGTACCGGTACCTGCTGTTGAAATAGCAGCTGATGCTCCCTGAGCTGGTATACCTGCTGGAAGAGCACCTTTGTTGTCTGCTGCATATTGATAAATACCATTTAACGTTGCTCCTACATCAGATCGTCTTTGCGTATTGTTTGCTTGAGCAAATTGTCTTGCTGGGTTAATGGCAACAAGAACGATGGAGAGTAAGACTGCGAGGATACCGATGACAACGAGAAGTTCTATTAATGTAAAACCCTTTTGTAATTTCTTGGACAGTACTTTCATGACAATAATCTATTGTTGCAGTATTCTTGGATGTTTGTCAAGGGGGTAATATTTTGTATATTTTTAACGAAAATCTTCTGCAGCGCGGACGAGATTTGCAAGCAACATGGCAACATTGACCGGTCCAACTCCACCTGGCACCGGCGTGTAAAACGACGCAATGTCTTTTATGTTCTGTTCTTCATAATCACCGTGTAGTTTGCCGTCACTCCCTCTGTACATGCCAACAATGACAAGGATAACTCCGCGTTTGAGATGTTGTGGGAGGTAGGCATTTTGTTTTCCGACAGTAGAGATAAGAATGTCTGCGGTTTCTACAAGTTTGTCTGGTTCTTGGGTTTTACTGTCAATAATGAGGGGTTTGACCCCTAACGTTCTGAGATTTGTAATCACAGGACCACCTCCTGTTTCTCCTTTGCCCATAACAACGATATTTTTTGACTTAAGCCATTGAATAAACCCTTGGAATTTTTGTGCCTCAACCCCCGAGGTTGAAGAATGAATTTTTTCCAAAATTCTCAAAACTGCTGCTGCCAGGGGCATGGTGAATGGCGTTTGTTGATGAAATGCGTCTATATCTTTTTGAGGATTCGTTGCAAGACTTATTGCGTTTCCATCAATCTGAACGGGAAGTGGTCGTTGCACAATAATACCATTAACATTGCTATCATTGTTCAATTGCTCAATTGTTGAAAGTAATTGTTGTTGGTTAATTGTTAAGGGTAAACGGTACACTGTTGTCTTAGCGCCGATTTCTTGTGCTTTTAGTTCTTTTTGATGAACGTATGTTTTTGATGCAGGATCTTCTCCGACGAGGATAACCACAAGATGTGGCGTTACCCCTTTTTTTTTCAACTCCTCTACTCTCTTTTTGAGATCTTCAAAAATTGCCTTAGCAATTTCCCGTCCATCAATTCTCATTTTTATTCTTCAATGCAAGTGGCTGAGGCAACCGAATCGTTTGCATGGGAAAAGCGCATCAGGATAACGCCTTGCGTATTGCGAGAAAGACGTGGAATTGAGGTAATTTCAAGCTTTACCACTTGTCCTCGTTTGGAAGTCATAATGAATTCTTTCGAGCTTGGAGGAATCACTTGCGCAAACACCACTTTTCCAGTTTTTGCTGTTACTTTTGCCACTTTTGCCCCTTGTCCTCCCCTGGTTTGGCCGCGGAAAAGCGCAACAGAAGTCCGTTTTCCAAGTCCGTTTTCCATTATCGTGAGTAAATCAGCTTTGGCGTTTTTATCAATAACATCCATACCAATAACCATATCGCCTTCATGCTGTTTAATTCCCCGAACTCCTTTGGTGTTTCGGCCTAAGGGGCGTGCTGATTTTTCGGAAAACCTTATTGCTTTGCCATCGTGTGTTGTAAGAATAACGTCTTGCGAGCCATCGGTTAACTTGCTCCACGCCAGCTCATCGCCTTTATCGAGTTTGATTGCGGCAATGCCGTTTCTTCGGATATTTTCAAATTCGGAAAGCGCTGTTTTTTTCACTGTACCTTTTTTGGTGGAAAGAAATATATATTTACTCTTTTGTTCGTTTTCCTTTGCTTTGCTTGACCGATAATTAACAAATGACTCAACGTGCTCGTCTTGTTCGATATTAATTAAATTAACAACCGCAGTGCCTTTACTTGTTCTTGAGCTTTCGGTAATCTCAAACGCCCGCAGCTGATACACTTTTCCTTTATTGGTAAAGAACAAAATATTATCGTGCGTTTGGGCGTAGCGGATTTGAGAAATGCCGTCTTCGTCTTTGGTGGTCATACCTTTGATGCCTTTGCCTCCGCGGTGTTGAACATGAAAGCTGGTTAAGCTTTGGCGCTTAATGTATCCGGTGTTTGTAATGGTAATAACCGTTGGCTCGTTTTGGATAAGATCTTCATCGGAAAACTCTCCTACTTTGCTTTTGAATACTTTTGTCCGCCGCGGGTCTGCATATTTTTCTTTAAGATGTATGAGTTCATCTTTAATAACTTTGAAAATTTTTTCCGGGTGGGAAAGTAGATCTTGGAGGTAGGCAATGGTTTCTTTGATCATCAGGAGCTCATCTTCAATCTTTTGCCGCTCGAGCGCTGCAAGACGGCGAAGCTGCATATCAAGTATTGCAGTTGCTTGCAAATCAGATAATTTGAATTTTTGCATCAGATTCTGCTTTGCGTCCTCTTGGTCTTTTGATTCTCGAATGGTTTTAATGACTGCATCAATGTGGTCAACAGCAATTTTTAGGCCTTCAAGAATATGCAGTCGTGCTTGTGCCTGGCGTAATTCAAACTCAGATCGTTTGGTAATAATGAGATATCTGTGTTTAAGATATTCCTCTAGAATAGTTTTAAGGTTGAGTGTTTGGGGTGTGCCGTCAACCAGAGCCACAATGTTTGCCGGAAACGTTGTTTGGAGCGTTGTATGTTTGAATAAATTATTCAAGACCTTTTTGGGTACTGCATCACGCTTTAACTCAACCATAACTCGTGTACCATGACGGTCTGATTCGTCGCGCAAATCCGAAATGCCCTCTATTTTTTTGTCTTTGGCCAATTCTGCAATGCGGGCAACAAGGAGTGCTTTGTTTACTTGGTATGGCAGTTCGGTTATGATGATCGCCGATTTTCCCTGGCCCACGTCTTCGATGTCTGCTTTTCCTCGGATCACAACTTTGCCTCTGCCTGTGGCATACACATTTTTTATTTCTGACGCGTCATAAATAGCGCCATATGTTGGAAAGTCAGGTCCTTTAATAAATTCCAAAAGTTCCTCAACAGTAACGTTTGCACGAAGAGTTCCATTTTCGATTTTTGTTTTTCCGATCATAAAGACAATCGCATCAATGACCTCTCCTAAATTATGTGGTGGAATTTTTGTTGCCATACCAACAGCAATGCCCTCACTTCCCATTAAGAGGAGGTTGGGAAGCTTTGCTGGTAAAAACACCGGTTCATCAATTGTTGAGTCAAAGTTTGGTATATGATCGACTGTTTCTTTGTCCAAATCCATGAGCATCTCAGATGTTATGGCTGCCATTCGGGCTTCGGTGTAACGCATTGCGGCTGGTGGATCACCGTCTACCGATCCATAATTTCCCTGTCCGTCAATCAATGGATAGCGCATGGAAAAGCTTTGCGCTAAGCGGACAAGTGCATCGTAAATTGGCATGTCTCCATGTGGATGGTATTTACCCATAACTTCTCCGACAATTTTTGCCGACTTTGAATATTTTGCGCTGTGCGTTAACCCCATTTCGTGCAAAGCAAAAAGAATGCGTCGATGAACAGGCTTAAGGCCGTCGCGGACATCAGGAAGAGCACGGGAGACAATAACAGACATGGCGTAGTCAAGGTACGCCTTTTTCATTTCTGTACTTATTTCTGTTTTTTGAAGCTTTCCGATATTCATAATTTTATTGTTCGAGTGAGTCCTTACAGGATAAACTCCGCGAATCGAGAACTATTACTTCTCGACTCACTTCGTTCGCTCGAAGAATAACTATACGCTATACGCTTTTAGAGACTTTCGAATTTCCTCCAGTGCTGCTTCTTTACCTTTCCAATCCGTTATTTTTACCCATTTTCCCGGTTCTGTTTTTTTGTAGTTTTCAAAAAAATATTTAATTTTCTCTTTTGTCTCGCTTGGAATATCGGCAATATCATTATACCCCGCATATTTTTGGTCGACTTTTGGCATTGGGACTGCAATAACTTTTGTATCTTCGCCTGCTTCATCTTCCATTTCCAACATACCAATAACACGTGATGGAATCACCACGCCTGGGACAACCGGTTTGCTTGAAAGTACTAAGACATCAATCGGATCGCCATCGCCTGCTAGCGTATTTGGCACAAAACCATAATTAAAAGGATACTCCATTTCTGTAAATAAAAATCGGTCAACAAAAATCATGCCGCTTTCTTTATCGAGTTCATACTTTACACTCACTCCTTGTGGAATTTCGATAAACACGTTTACTTCCCCATTTTCTGGATTCTTCCCTGCTGATAAATTTTTCATATTCATCTGTTATCACCTCCTATACATCTAGTGTTGTCGTCTTCGCCCTTCGGCTTCGCTCAGGACTTCGCAAGCTAGACATCAAGATTAGCTTGCTTCGCGTTACTTTGAATGAAATGCTTTCTTGGTGGGACTTCGTCGCCCATAAGCATGGTAAAGGTTGCATCTGCTTCTTCGAGATCGTCAATGGTTACTTGTTTTAAGATTCTATTTGCCGGATTCATGGTTGTATCCCACAACTGATCTGCATTCATTTCTCCAAGACCTTTGTAGCGCTGGATATTGGGCGTTACTTTTTTCCCGTCAGTCATTTTTTTCATTGTTTCGTCTTTCTCATCGTCAGAATATGCATATTTAATTTCTTTGCCAACTTGTATTTTATATAATGGTGGTTGAGCAACATACAAAAAGCCCTTTTTCACAATATCTGGCAAGTGCCGAAAGAAAAATGTTAAAAGTAGTGTTTCAATATGTTCGCCGTCAACATCGGCATCGGTCATAAGAATAACCCTGTGATACCTGAGTTTTTCAAAATTGATTGTCTCCCCTATTCCCATGCCAAGGGCGATGATGAGGTTTTTTAATTCTTCAAATTCAATAATTTTATCAAGCCTGGCTCGTTCGGTATTTAATATCTTTCCACCAATTGGCAAGATTGCCTGGAACTTTCTGTCCCGTCCACTCTTGGCTGTTCCTGCAGCAGAATCTCCTTCAACCAGATAAATTTCACATAAGCTTGGGTCTCGTTCCTGGCAGTCCCACAATTTTCCAGGAAGTGATGAGCCTTCCAAAGCGCCTTTGCGTAAAATTGCTTCTTTTGCTGCCTTGGCTGCTAAGCGTGCTTTTGCAGCTAAATAAACCTTTTCTAAAATACGTCTTCCATCTGATGGGTTTTCTTCAAAATATGTTGCCAAGCCCTCTTTGGCAATTTGTTGCACCAGGGGTTGGATTTCTGCATTGCCAAGTTTGCCTTTGGTTTGGCCTTCGAACTGAATTCTATCTTGCGGCATTTTTATAAAGACGACTGCTGTTAATCCCTCGCGGGTATCATCTCCTGTTATTGCGTCATCATCGTTTTTAAAACTGCCGGTTTTTTTCCCATAGTCATTGACTGCGCGGGTTAATGCCATACGAAAACCAGTCAGGTGTGTTCCGCCGTTAATAGTATTGATAACGTTGACATAGGATTCAACATTTTCTGCATACGCATTGTTGTACTGAAGTGCAATTTCGACTTCAACGTCGCCATCGAGTTTTTTAATAAAGATTGCGTCATGGAGTGGACCTTTGTTTTCATTGATTTTTTCAACGAGTGATTTAATACCGCCTTCAAAATAGTAATGGACTTCTTTTGCTTCTTCATTTCTTAGATCAAAAAGGTGAAAATAGAGGTTTGGTACAAGATATGCCCGTTCCCGGATGGCTTTTTTAATGGTGTCGAAATCAAACTCAATAGTTGAGAAGATTTGTTTGTCTGGAAGAAATGTCGCAGTCGTCCCGTTTTTTAATTGAAAATTGAAAATTGAAAATTGAAAATTTGACTCCTTGACTTCCTTTACTGTTGTTGTGGGAACACCTCGTTTGTACTCCTGTCTATAAATCTTGCCGTCCCGTCGCACTTCAATCCACATCCATTCAGAAAGGGCATTGACGACAGATGATCCAACGCCATGCAGTCCTCCAGAAATTTTGTAGGCCGAGCCGCCGAATTTTCCTCCGGCATGGAGCTTGGTCATCACAATTTCCAGCGCCGACTTTTTAAACTGGGGCATAATATCAACAGGAATACCTCGTCCATCGTCAACAACCGTAGCACTGCTATCTTTGTTGAGGAAGATCCAGACATTTTTTGCATGTCCTGCTAACGCTTCATCAACCGCATTATCAATAATTTCCCGCAAGGTTTCGTGGAGTCCTATGACATCGGTTGAACCAATGTACATGCCGGGCCGTTTTCGTACCGGCTCTAGTCCTTCGAGAACTTGAATATGCTTGGCTGAATACTCCGAGGACTTTGAGGATTTGGATATTTTTTTCTTTGGGTTTGTCATAAAGATATAATCTATGATACCAAATTCTTTAAGGAATTTCTAGGGGGTGCTACGCTACTTTTATTTTCGCCCGTTTGGTAAGATTGGTGAATTGTTGTTTATATCTCTTATCAACGTCTCTAAACATTGTAACCTTACCATCAATACTCGATAGTATTGCGTCCAATTTCTGTCGTTGTTTTTCGTCGCTGCGTTTTATGAGCTCTTCAATAACTAATTCTGGCAAAAAATGCATTGAGTAGCGGCGTTTTATGTTATACCAAGATTGTGGATCATATTTTTCTTCAAATGAATGCTCATAAATTTTCTTGCCTTTTTTCTTTGTTCTTTCAATAACAATTCGAAATCCACTCCCCGATAGCGTGAGCCACGTGTTGACTCGTGCGATTGTATTGTGACTCACTTTTAACTTTCCTCGTATCACGTCGTACGTATGACCATCGATTAACAATCGTGCAATTTCCAAACGCTTTGCAACCATTTCAAGTTCTTGAGGAGAAAGAAGATCCACTAAAAATTGCGCAGCCTCTTCCTTATTTTTAATTGATGTGAGAGCTTCACAAAAAGTAAGTAAAAGCGTTTGCCTTTCTTTTTTACTTAGTTTTGGAATTCTTGTAAACTTCGCCACTACCATCAATACTAGATAGTATTGATGGTAAATGTCAAGGAATTTTATGATTATTAATGATTGTTATGAATGATTTGATGATCTCTGTTTTCCATTTAAAGTTTTTCTGTTTTTGATAGCCCCTTCTAAAACGTGAAAAGGGCACCTACTATTTTATCTTTGGAAAGATAAAACCTGCTTGCGCAGTGTAGGTGCCCTATATCGCACTTATATTCTGATGACTTTTGTCATCCCAATTGTTGTGGAAGTTACTTCTTGGGTGCGACTTGCACCGTGATGGTCTGCGGCGGGATTGGATTTCCCTTCAGATCCTGACCACTGAGCGTGATGTCGCACCTTCCTCCCTTTTCGGTGAGGAGGGCTTTGTGGCTCACGTCGACCTTGTCTGTCGAGCTAGTCCAGTACCCGAAGCCGGGTTCGACTGCGTAAATCGGACAAGTACCATTAAGCCGGAGCCGGTAGTAAAACCGGCTCGCAACGGTCGACTTGATTTCTACCCGAAGATCACCCCATCGACTCGTCTTGTCGCTGCCAGTCGGCCACGACGAGTTCAAAGTGGTCAGCTTAGCAGTGATGACCTGCTTAGGCGCGGGTGTTGCCGTGGGCTGGGGCTTGGGCGCAGGCTTGCCAACGACGGTGATACCCTGCTCAGCAGTGATTACGCCTTGCGGGGTTGTGACGATAAACGTTGCCGTCGCAAACTGGCAGGTCATGGCCTTGCTTCCGCTTCCAGTCGTCTGTTTGTAGAACGCGGTTTTCCCGGGCTCTACCATTCCACTCCAGAAGACCCGCTGGCCGTCATCATAGTTTTCGTGCCAGTACACGTCAGTGCCCGGAGTACGGTCGGTGAAGTAGGGCTTGTTTGCCCAACAGGGGCCGCCATACAAAATGGTGGCGTTGAAGCCCGCAGACATGATGCCTCCATCGTTAGTAATTCTGACGGTTGCATCGAATGTCTCGTCTACGTTGACCTGCGTTGGCATGTCAAACGTGACTGAGACCTTGCGTGGGCCTCCGCCGGCCTCGGCGATGTTGTTGATGGCCGAGAAGCCAATGAAGGCAGCGAACGCCACGATGGCGGACAGAACGATTGCGAGCTTGTTAAGCCGCGACATTGATGCTTCCTTTCTGAAGCTGATATTCCTCTTCCGAGGGGTCATGTGAGATGTTGGCATCCCTCTCTTCGCTCGGGACCTTCGGCCTCCTTTCTTGTTCCACAACAATTTGTTAAAGTGCGACTAGAAACTGTTCCAGCAGGCACAAATGAGAGACAGCTAGTGCTAAGCACCATACCTATTGGAAGTCTGTGTATTATACTATAGGTTTGGGGATTTGTCAAGTTCCTTCGTTCCAGGAGGAGAGGTAGTGTTTTTGTTCACTTGTTAATCTATCAAAACTTACTCCCATGGCTTTAAGTTTGAGCCTGGCAATTTCCCTATCCATGCTTTTTGGTAAGACATACACTTTATTTTTCAGCTTGCCTTTATTTTTGACAAACCACTCGGCAGCCAGCGCTTGGTTGGCAAAGCTCATGTCCATGACTTCGGCCGGGTGGCCTTCGGCTGCTCCCAAATTCACTAATCTTCCCTGCGCAAGGAGGTAGATTTTCTTACCGTTGTTCAATACATACTCTTCAAGACTTGGTCGGAGTGTACGTTTTGATTTCTTTGTCTTCTCAAGGTATGCGACATCTATTTCTACATCAAAATGGCCGGTGTTGCAGATAATAATGCCGTCTTTCATGTGCGCAAACAGTTTGCCGTTTACCACATGCTTGTCCCCTGTTGCAGTAATTAAAATGTCGGCAATTTTTGCGGCTTTGCCAATCGGCATCACGCGAAAGCCGTCCATCACAGCCTCTAAGGCTTTTACCGGATCAACTTCGGTGACAATCACGTTTGCTCCCATGCCAGATGCTCTTTGGGCAACGCCCCGTGCGCACCAGCCATATCCTGCAACAACAAAGTTTTTTCCGGCAAGCAAAATATTGGTTGCTCGTATTATTCCGTCAATCGAAGACTGTCCTGTGCCATAGCGGTTGTCAAACAAGTGTTTTGTATCACTATCGTTAACCGCAATAACAGGAATCTTTAAGGCCTTATCTTTTTCCATAGCTTTAAGTCGTATCACACCAGTTGTTGTTTCTTCACTGGATCCCAAAATATCTGCGATTTGATCTTTTCGCTCTTTGTGCAGCATCGAAACCAAATCAGCACCATCGTCCATAGTAATTTGCGGATGAGCGTCTAAAACTTCGTTTAAATGTTTGTAGTATGTTTTATTATCCTCACCTTTGATAGCAAAGGTTGCAATATCATAATCTTTGACTAAGGATGCAGCAACGTTGTCTTGGGTGGAAAGTGGATTTGATGCACAAAGAGCAACTGTTGCTCCCCCGTCTTTTAATGTAAGAATAAGATTTGCAGTTTCAGAAGTTACATGGAGGCACGCGCCAATCGTTAGTCCTTTGAGTGGTTTTTCTTTTGCAAAACGTTCACGAATAAGACGAAGCACCGGCATTTGCTGCTCTGCCCACTCAATCTTCAGTTTTCCCTCTTCTGCCAGTTTTATGTCGGCAATATCGTACTTCATTTTTCCAATTCTATCATGTCTCCAAAGGCCTGTACATACCTATCTTGAAATGTTTGTATTGTGAAATGGTGTTGCTGTGTTCCGTACTTTTCGATGGCAAACGAGGCTGCAACCGATCCCATTTGTCCACAGGTTTTTACATCAAGACCTCTCAAAAAACCAGCCATAAAACCAGCTCGATACGCATCGCCTGCTCCTGTTGGATCCACAACTTCTTTTGGTTTAGCCGGCTTAATGGCAAATGTTTCCCCTTTTGTTTTAATCTGTGAGCCGTTTGCTCCAAGTGTGGTTATTAAAATTTCAACTTTTTGTTCAAACAGATCTTTTTCGGAAAGCGAGGACTTTTTTTTGAGGAGATCTATTTCGTAATCATTGCCAATTAAAATGTGTGCACCCAAAACCATGTCTGTGAGATCAGATGCGTTGAGTACTGGTAGCTGCATGCCCGGATCCATCATGTATGGTATATTTTTTTCTGTTGCTTCTTTTGCAAATTTGACCATGGCTTTTGGATCGTTCGGAGAAATAATAGCAAAGTCCGTTTGTATTCCTTTTAGAGATAAAGAAGGAGTCTCTCTCATTGCGCCTGGGTAGAATGCGGAAATTTGGTTATCGTTTTTATCGGTCATAATAAAAGCAGAGGCGGTTGGTTTGTCTTTGATTATTTCTATATTCGATGTATCGATACCGTTCTGTTTTAAAAAAATTGCGTATTCATTAAAATCATTACCTGCTGCTGCAAAGATTGAGGATGAAGATTTAAGAAGCGCAAGGTTGTATGCGATGTTTCCTGCTGTGCCGCCCCTTTGTTTTTCTAACGTATCAACAAGGAATGATACATTTAGTTGGTGGATTTTGTCAGGCATGATATGGTCGCCAAACACACCTGGAAAATCCATAATGTAGTCAAAAGCAAGTGAGCCGGTAACGACAATGTTTTTCACAATCTATATAATAGCAGAAAATTACATGTTCAGAAAGAGGTTTTCAAGGACAAGGCGAGGGTTTGCATTGGTAGTTTTAAGAGTAACGTACGTTTTTTGGAATAATGAATAATAAATAATGAATAATGAAGAATTGGAAGGATCTTTAATAAATTCCTGACGAAGAGAAAGGATCATTTTTTCAAGCCAAGCAATTGCATCGTCTTTATTTTTTGCAAGGTCTTGGGCGAGTTTGAGTCGATGCCCTACGCCACCCTCGGTAAGAGTTGAAAGTTGAGAGATGAAAGATGAAAGATCACTGGATTCTGATTGATTTTCAGAACTTTTGAGTTCGATAACTTTGCATCGGGAAAGTATGGTTGGGAGCAGAACTTCTTTGTTTTCGGCAGTCAGTACTATAATAGTATTATTTGGTGGTTCTTCGAGGATTTTTAAAAGTGCATTTTGTGCCTCAATCGTCAAATTGTGAGCGTCGGAGATAATGCATGCCTTCGTATGACTTTTGATTGGGGTAAGAAAGAGGGTTTTTTGAAAATCTCTTACTCCTGCAATCCCAATTGTTCCCTCGGGATTATGTACTCGTATATCAATACTTTCAATACCCCTTTTTTTGCAAAGGGTGATTGCATAATCTTCTCTCTCTTTTTTGTTTTTCGAGGCAATAATTAAGCTTTCCATATTGACATTATAATGCATTTTTCTTTACTATTACAGTAATGCCCGATGTCTCTTCACAGTTAACTTCGCAACCAACGCCTCAAACTTTGGGGAATGCTGTTTCTTTTGGTAAGGTAGATGTACAGACAGTTGCCGATGTTTTACTTTCGGATCATTTACTCACATCAGAACAATACGAACAAGTGAGAGGAAAAATTGCGTCTGAAGGATTCTCAGTTGAGAGTGCTATTAATTCTTTAAACATTGTATCGGAAGAAAATCTTACTCAAGCAAAAGCAAAACTCCTCGGTGTTCCATTTGTGTCTTTGAGTACTACATCGTTTTCTCCACAGGCTTTAAGTTTTGTCCCGCAGTCTGTTGCTGGTCGGTTTGGGCTCATTCCGTTTTCCTACGACGGTCCGACAAAAACGCTCTCTGTTGCAATGAATAATCCAGCAGATTTGGAAGCGATTTCGTTTGTCCAGCAGAAAACCGGACTTACGATTAAGTCTTTTGCGGCCACACCAAGTGAGATTGTCACTGCAATTGCGAGTCGATATAGCCAGGAGCTAGTCGGTGAAGTTGGTCAAGCCCTTAAGGAGACAGAAGAATTTCATCAAACAAAAACGATTGATAGTACGAATATTTCCCAGCTCATTAAAGAAGCGCCAATTGCAAAGATCGTCTCGACCATTTTAGAGTACGCGGTAAACAGCAGATCATCTGACGTACATATAGAGCCGCAGGAGGATCGAGTTCGTGTTCGCTATCGTATTGATGGGATTTTGTATGACAAGCTCAGTCTTCCAAAAAGCGTGCAGGAGGCGGTTATTTCGCGCATTAAAATTCTCTCCGAAATGAAAATAGATGAGCGCCGAATTCCCCAAGATGGCCGCTTTAACTTTAAAATTGCCGACAAGGAAGTTGACCTTCGTATTTCTGCATTGCCTACGGTGTTTGGGGAAAAAATTGTGATGAGGCTTCTTCGAAAATCCGGAGGTGTCCCAAGTCTTCAAGACCTAGGACTTAATGGCACTGCCTTGAAGAGTTTGGAAGTCGCAATTTCCAGGCCACACGGTATTATTATCGTTTGCGGACCCACAGGAAGTGGAAAAACAACAACACTCTACGCTATTCTTTCGAAATTGAATACAACACGAGTAAATATTTTGTCTTTAGAAGATCCGGTTGAGTATCAAATTTCGGGAGTCAATCAAGTGCAGATCAATCCCGCCGTGGGGCTTACCTTTGCCACAGGACTAAGGAGTTTTCTGCGCCAGGATCCAAATATTATCCTTGTTGGCGAAATACGTGATGGAGAAACGGCAGACTTGGCCTTGCAAGCAGCACTCACTGGTCATTTGGTTTTTTCGACCCTTCACACGTCAAACGCGGCAGGAGCTCTCCCTCGCCTATTGGATTTGGGAGCGGAGAATTTTTTACTTGCATCAACAATGAATGCAATTGTTGGACAACGCATTGTTCGACGGATTTGCCAACACTGCAAGGAAGCATACGTTCCAGAAGCACAAATTATTACGGAAATGAAAAATGTCTTAGGAAAGCTTTTTCCAAACACACAGGGAGAAGTAAAGCTATATAGAGGAAAAGGGTGTATAGAATGTGGAGATACAAAATACAGTGGCCGTGTTGGTATTTATGAAGTGTTGCCAGTATTGGAAAAAATTGCGCACTTAATACTAGAGCGAGCAGATAGCGACTCAATAGAAAAACAAGCAGTTTTGGAAGGCATGATTACGCTCAAACAGGATGGGTATCTGAAAGTTTTGCAAGGAACAACGACGATTGAAGAGGTCTTACGAGTGGCGCAGGAGTAGTATATGGATTTACAGAAAATTTTATCGCTCATGATTGAACAAGGCGCGTCTGATTTACATCTGATGCCAGGAATTTCTCCAATGGTTCGCATCGACGGTGAACTTTTTCCGCTTCCCTCATTTGCCATCTTAAGCCGTGAGGATGTCGAAACGCTTTTGTACTCTATTTTAACTCCTGAACAAAAAGAGCTTTTACTTGCAAATAAAGAGCTGGATTTTTCTTTTGGCTTTGGTCGCGACGTGTACGGCGATATGGGCCGTTTTCGGGTGAATGCATACTACCAGCGGGGTCTACTCTGCGGGGCATTTCGATTTCTTGCTCCCATGGTCAAAACAATTGAAGAACTCAACTTACCAAAAATATTACATAATTTTGCAACGCTTAAGCAAGGATTTATTCTCGTCTGTGGGCCAACAGGACATGGGAAGTCTACCACAATTGCATCTGTTATCAATGAAATAAATATGCAGAAAGCAGCACACATTTTAACCATAGAAGATCCCATAGAATACGTCTATCCAAAAGGAAAGAGTGTTATTTCTCAGCGAGAGATGACTATCGATACACACTCGTGGAATATGGCGCTACGCAGTGCTCTTCGGGAAGACCCGGACGTTGTATTGGTTGGAGAAATGCGTGATCCAGAAACTATGGCAGCAGCAATTACCGTTGCAGAAACCGGTCATTTGGTTTTTTCCACACTCCACACAAACTCAGCAGCTCAAAGCATTGATCGTATTGTCGATGCGTTTCCTGCCTACCAGCAGACGCAAATTCGTATTCAGTTAGCATCAACTCTTAAAGGTATTGTTTCCCAAAGGCTTTTACCACGGCTTGGTGGAGGAAGAATTCCTGCTGTTGAAGTGCTTATTGGTACCCCGGCTGTTGCGAATAATATTCGTGAAGGTAAAACGCATTTGATTGATTCGGTGATTCAAACGTCTCAGGATATTGGTATGATACCACTTGAAAGATCGCTATCTCAGCTTGTGCTCGCTGGTTTGGTGACGCTTGAAACAGCACGAGGGTATGCCTTACACCCAGAAGAGCTGTTAAGAATAATAGGATAGCTATGAAGTTTCGGTATAAAGCAGTAACCAAAGAAGGAAAATTAGTGCAGGGAATCATTGAAGCCAAGGAGGCAAGCGAAGTGGCAGTGTATCTTCGAAATCATGAATTCCTCCCGATTGTTATCACCAAGAAAGAAGAAAGAGACTTTAGCAAATTTCTCCCTTTTTTAAGTAAATTTAGATCCTCGGATCTTATTTTTTTCACCAGACAACTTGCTTCTATGCTTGTTGCCGGTATCACGCTTATGGATGCACTACGAATTCTTCAAGAACAAACACAAAAGCAAGCAATGCACGAAATTATCCATAGTATTATTCTCGATGTCGAAGGAGGAAAATCATTCTCCGCTGCTATTGGGAAATACCCGGATGTTTTTTTTTCCATTTACGTTTCTCTTATTAAGTCTGCAGAAAGTGCCGGGCTTTTAGATAAAACATTACTTCGTCTTGCGGAAAATCTTGAAAAAGAACAGAAAATTAAATCTACTGTTAAATCGGCCCTTCTCTACCCTGCAATTGTTATTATAGGTATGGGTATTGTCGTTATTATCATGATGCTTTTTGTTATTCCGCAGCTTTCCACCGTTTATGAAAGCTTACAGATACAACTGCCTCTATCAACGCGTATTATTATTAACATGTCAAATCTATTTATTCATTACTGGGTGTTTCTGATTGGTTCGATGGGTATATTTTTGTTTCTTTTTCATCGTTGGCACAAGACAGAATCCGGCAAGCTTATTTTTGATGATTTTCTGCTCCATCTTCCCGTCTTTGGAAAATTAATTCGGCAGACAATTCTTGCTGAATTTGCAAGGACATTTGGGCTTTTGGTTGGTGCTGGGACGCTTATTGTTGAAGCGCTTAATCAGACTTCGGACATTGCGGGGAATACAATCTATAAAAATGCCATTGTGGGTGTTGCGCAGCAGGTGGAGAAAGGAATAGCCGTTGGGGATTCGTTGTCTGGGTATTCGGTTTTCCCGCCTATTTTAGTTCAGATGGCAAAAATCGGTGAACAGACAGGAAAATTGGATGAGTCGCTGCTTCGAGCTTCTGAATATTTTGAAAGAGAGGTTGAGCAAGCAACAAAAACTCTCACAACCGCCATGGAACCTATTATTATGGTAGTGCTTGGTATGGGGGTCGCTTTTTTAATTATTTCTATCATCACACCTATTTATAGTCTGACTTCGTCCATTAAATAATTTTGATATAGTTTGATGTCTTGACAACGTCAAAACAATCTGTCTATAGTTAGTACATAGCATAACGCAATGAAGAAATTTTCAATTACTCACGGTTTTACCCTCATCGAGCTTCTCGTTGTCATCGCAGTCATCGGTGTGTTGGCAGCAGGAGTGTTTACGGCGATTAATCCTCTTAAAAGAATTCAGCAGGCAAACGACGCGAAGATAAAAAACGATATTGGGCAGATAGCCCAGGCAGAACAGGCATACTTTACGACGAATCAGTCATATACTGTTTTAGTGGCAGACTTGGTGACTAGTAAAGATCTTAAAGTAGAGCCAAAAATTCCACCAGCAGGTAATGTTCCATATACGATTGTTAAAAGTCCTGGTTCTTGTACAACCGCCGCAAAAGATTGTACCGAAATAGCCATCTATGGTGCGCTGAATGATCCGCTTGTCGCAGCTAATGTGTGGTGCTGGAGATCAAGCAGTGGTGTAGCCGCAGAAACAACTGTTGCTCTTTGTACAGCCCCATAAAAGTAACGTATTCTTAGGTTTTTTTATTTACGATAGTATTCAATGACCAAGATGAACCGCGGTTTCACCCTCATCGAACTTTTGGTGGTGATTGTTGTACTTGGTGTACTTGCCGTAGGTATTTTTATTGCAATCAATCCCCTTGAGCGGCTCGCCCAAGCCAGAGACGCACAACGAAAAGCAGCGATTGGTCAACTGGCTAATGCATTGCAGACGTATTATGTAACCCACGTGGCATCTGGTAATCCGTGGCCTAATCCCACAAATTATAATTTTATGGACATTTTAGTTGCTGACGGCAATTTAAAAACTAAAATACCCGACGTCCCAAATACGCCTGGATGCTTAGGAGGAGTGTATAGTCAAGGTGTGTATTGTTATTACGCCGCTGACCCTAATGCATACGTGATGATCCCGCTTGAGTCACAAAAAGAGAAAAGCAAATGCGCCAGCGGAAACCCTTACTATATGTGGGATTCGGGACAAGGAAAAATTGGGGTGGTTTGTGTTGTTCCTCCTTATTGGAGTTTGGGTAGTTACACCTTTTTTCCATAATACCTAGAGCTGGCATTTTGGGCAGAAATAGTTGCTCTTTTTGCATCTCGGTTGGGTCTTTTCTCAACGTTTTTATTGATCGGCTGCCGAGGGAGGAATCTATTATGAAAGGCAGATCGCATTGCGAATCGTGTAATTTAGTGTATAATAAATTGTAAGCTATGTATTTGTGGGATTACGACAAAAAAACATTGCAAAAAACTGAAAAAGGAAGAATATTTCTTCTGGAGCGTCTTATTAATTATGGTCCAGAAAAAGGCGAAAAAATAAATCTCTCAAAAGTCAAAAAATACTGGGATAAGCTTGATTTATTTACCTTACAGAAACGTTTACTGGAGCTTTTGATATGGGGAAAATATCGCTCATCACAAAAGAGCAGCAAAGCATTTTGGATGAAGTAAAACAAAATGATTCTTTGACCTCGCAATTTTATTTTACCGGAGGCACTGCCTTAAGTGTTGTCTATTTTCAACATCGTTATTCAGAAGATCTTGACTTTTTTTCCTCTACCAAATTTGAGCAGCAACAGGTTTTTGCTTATATAGAAGAATGGAGTAAAAATCACCATTTTACTTTTACCGCACGATTTGTTGAGGTTGTGTATATATTTCATCTTACTTTTCCAAACAAAATCCCATTAAAAGTTGACTTTGGTTATTATCCTTATAAACGTGTAGAGAAAGGTACAAAAATAGATGCTTTAGAAGTCGACAGTCTTACCGATATTGCTGTAAACAAACTTTTTACTATTTCGCAAAGAAGCGAGGTAAAAGATTTTGTTGATCTTTATTTTTTGCTCCAAAAATTTAGTTTATGGGATTTAGTGTATGGTGTAAAGGTAAAATTTAATATTAGCATCGAACCCTTTTTGCTTAGCGCAGATCTTCTTAAGGTTGAAGATTTTGATTATCTGCCAAAAATGATTAAACCGTTAACACTTAAAACACTCAAGGAGTTTTTTAGAGAAAAAGCAAAGGAAATTGGCAGAAAATCCATAGAATAAAGTTCGCTTACACATGCTTTTATTTTTTCTTTTCATATGTGGTCTTTTTATTGGCTCATTTTTAAATGTTCTTATTGATAGATTGCCTCGTGGAGAGACTGTCGTTAAGGGAAAATCCCGTTGTGAGTCGTGTAAACACAAACTTGCCTGGTATGATTTAATTCCTATACTCTCGTTTGTTGAGTTAAGAGGAAAATGTCGGTACTGCGGTGCTTTGCTTTCTTGGTATTATCCTCTTGTTGAAGTTATTACCGGCGGACTTTTTGTGCTGACATTTCATTATTTACAGCAAAGCAATTTACCATTTACCATTTACCATTTACCATTTATTTTTCAATTAGCTTATTTCTTATTTCTTATTTCTAGTTTGGTTGTTATTTTCTTTACCGATCTTAAATATGGGATTATTCCTGATAAAGTTGTCTACCCCGCCGTTTTTGTCTCTTTGTTTTATCTATTCATTATTCATAATTCATTATTCATAATTCATATACTTTCTGCGTTTGGTGCGTTTGCTTTTTTCTTCTTGCTCTTTGCAATAACTCGCGGGCGTGGCATGGGATTTGGCGATGTAAAACTTGCCTTTTTGCTCGGTCTTTTTCTGGGATTTCCAAAAATTGTTATTGGGTTGTACATTGCTTTCTTGACAGGCGCAGTTGTTTCTCTCATACTTGTTGTATGGGGCAAAAAAAAACTGAAAGGTTCAACTATTCCTTTCGGGCCATTTCTCGTTTTTGGAACTATTGTTGCTCATTTTTTGGGAAACGTGTTCCTCCGCATGGTTTTACCTTGGTTGAGCTAATCGTTGCAATAGTGATGATAGGAATTCTTTCTACAGTGCTTATTGCCCGTCTAGATCCGGTGGGACAAATCAATAAAGCGAAAGACGCGCAAAGGCAACACGATCTGACGCAAATAAAAACCGCTTTGGATACGTACTATAACGACCACAATCGATATCCAGAAACGCTTGCAGAACTCACGTTAGGAAATCAACCATATATCAAGGCGCTTCCAAAAGATCCAAGTACCGGATCGGATTATGTGTATGCACTCGACAACGCTAATCCCCAGTGGGACGTCTTATTTACAAAACTTTCGCGAGTGCCGAGTAATCAAAATTCATGTCCCGTAACAAGCCTTCCGAGTTGTCCGCAGTATAATGCAACTTGGGGGTGTACTATGTCGGGAAAAGTTGATTGTACCTATCTTACTACTTCTTTTACGCTCCCCGATTCCGGGATATTGCCAACAAGCGTACCAGCTCCTCCCACATCGACTCCAACGCCAACACCTGCTTTTGCGCGTGTTTTTGTTACGAGCACAAAGTACACTGGTGATCTGAAAACAGCAGGGAGTAGTGTCGGTCTTGGAACAGCGACAGATGGACTTGATGGAGCAGACAAAATCTGTCAAGCAAGAGCCAACGCTGCAAATCGTGGTGGCACGTGGAAGGCGTGGCTTTCTACCACTACTACATCGCCATCCACGAGTTTTAACAAAGCAACGGTGCCGTATAAACTGTTAAACGGTAACATTGTCGCCCAAAGCTGGAATGATCTCGCTACCCCAAAATCTGGTGGAATCTATCTTACTAACCCAATAAAAATAGATGAATTTAATCATGACTCAGGAGATCAGTATCCCTGGACGGCAACTCATGCTAATGGACAATGGTTTAGTCCTATCTATCCATATAATTGCAGTAATTGGACCAGCGCCCAATCGGGCTGTGCCGGAAGCAATGTTTCTACCAACGTTTGTGGTGTTCGTGGTTCAAACCACGGAAGTTCTGGTTTTAATCCTCTTGATCAGTCATGGACTGTGGAATATTTTTATCAAGAGTGTTCGTCTACAGACTCGCTTTACTGTTTTGAGCAAATCGGTCCAACCCCTACACTAATTGCTACGCCAACAGGCCCGACAGCTACTCCTACGCAGACCCCCACACCAACACCAACGACTCCTCCATTTTCGCCGTGTGCATCAGGTTCTACAAAGGTTCATCAAATGCAAAAGGGTAGTATTTATTTTACAGCGTGCAGCGGCGCGCAACCGGCGTCAACGGCATCGAGCCTTTGCAGACAAGGCGATGCAAGAGTTTGGCATTGTAGTCCCAATACGTATTGGCAGGTGGATGATACGACGTTTAAAGCAACACCGTATTGGCTTAGCGGCGATACCAAAGGCCAGATCTGCCAAGGTGTTGTAACACAACCAGTAGATGGCCAAAGGCCAGCTTATACGTTTGCCCAAACTGGCGCAGTGTTTGCAACAGCAAATTCGAAAATCTACGAAGCTTACTTTAGTTGCACAAAGTATAGCTCTTCTGATTGGTTTTATATGGATACGCCAAATCAAGCAGATCTGCATGGAGCGCTGTGTTGCAGCAGCGTACCGTAGAAATTCAAAAATCAAAATGCAAAAGTCAAAATTACAATTCAAAATTCAAAAGTTTACAAAAATTCTGCACTCTCGTCAGCCGCGAGCGGGTTTTACCCTCATTGAGCTTCTTGTTGGGATTGCTATTGTTGGTGTTTTAAGCGGTGTTCTCTTGGGCGTTATTAATCCTGCGGAGCAGATAAGAAAGAGCCGTGATGCGCAGCGAAAACAAGACTTGGCACAGATTCAACGATCTTTGGAATTATACTACAACGATAAAGGTACATATCCCCCAACCGATTCAATCCCTTTTGGTAGTGAATGGAAAGACGGAAATACCCAGTATATGGCAAAGGTGTCACAAGACCCCCTTCCAAGGCGAACATACGCTTATCAGACAGAATCTGGTGGGTATCGACTGTTTGCAAAGCTTGAGCGGTGTAGTGATAGTCAAGTTATCGATCCTAATCCTAATACCTGCTCCACAGCGCCATACAATTACAGTGTTACTTCACCAAACCTATCGACTGTCGCATTTGGAGGGGTAGAACCGACAGCTACCCAACCGACTCCAACTGGAGGTGGTGGCGGTGTGCCTACTCCAACACCTACCCCAGCATCTGCTCAGTGTGCAATCGGAGTACCTGTAGGACAAACATTTTCTGATGTATCGATGGTTGGTTGCAATCGCTCAACAGATTTCTATAACGCACCAAGCTATTGCGCATCAAATTCACATGTTTGTACCCTTACTGAATATCTCGCAAAGGGTGGTGCCACAACTGGGGCAGGCAGTTCTCGATGGCTCTCCACAGAAAGTGGTTTTTCCCAGAGTTGTTCTGGGTGTGGGCAAACACAGTGTACAGTGTTTCCACCAGGTACAGATACTGGTTTATATGGAGTAAGTAATAACTCAACTTTTAAATTCTACTATGGAAATGCATGTAGCTTTACTAATGAAGGTTGGTATAGTAATGCGAATAAAGGTACGCTAATGGTTGGTGTAATGTGCTGCAGCGGATCAGCCCAAACCCCGACGGTAACTCCTACGATCACACCTTCGTCCACTCCCACTCCTACCGCTTCAACCCCAACTCCAACACTTATTCCCTCACTCTGTGCTGATGGGACAAATGACCAAGTCTACTCGAGCACAATGATTGGGTGTAATGCTGGACCGGCAGATGGTTGGATAGTGAATTTTAGTCAGGCAGCACAGCTTTGTGCTAGCGCTGCTCATGTATGTACTATTGATGATTACCTAAGTTTTGGTGGTCGCACCACTCCTTCAAATAACAATCTAAGATGGTTAGCAACTAAAATAAACAACAATCAGTCAGCGTGCCCAAATTCTTCTCCTCCTGTTAGTCTGTTGATGCGTGGTCAATCAACTGATTCGCAAGCTTTTACTTCAGCTGGCAATGGTGGATACGCAGTCGATACATGCACAAATACGGCATACCTGAATCCAATAAATGTGAGTAGTAATGTCAGTGGTACTATGTGTTGCAGCGCATCAGCGGCAACTCCTACTCCAACACCCACATCTTCCACTATTACCGCAATTGCCTACAACGATACGAACAATAATTGCGCCCCAGATCCGGGAGAAGGTAATTATACTGGTGGTAGTGCGACTATTACCATAACGGATGCAAGCGGTACAACTGTTGTTGTACCGACACTCGTTGGTGCCTCTGGTACATACACAAGTCCTGGACTTGCCAGTGGAACGTATAGAACGACGTTTGGTGTTCCTCCTGGCTATCAACTTTCTTCCTGTCAAGCAGCCAATTATGTAGATAAAACACTGCCGCCAAGCACCACTGCAACTTTTAACATTAAACCTATACCAACCGCAACAGCAGCCCCAACTGCTAGGCCTACTCCAACTATAACACCTACGCCTGTTCTTCCTACTTCAACACCAACCCCAACGCCAACCGTAACCTCAACTCCTACCCCAACGCCGTCTTTCCCGTTTGTATGGCAAGGAAAAACTTTTTACAAGGTTAGAGTTACCGGCACTATGAGCGATACAAATGTCTATAATGCTTGCAATAGCGCAGGCTATGTCGTTCCTTGCAATGACGTGCAAAACGGGCCGTTTAGCGATGGTTTGTGTAGAGATGTTGGGTTTCGAGATGGCAATGCCCCTCTTACAACACTAGCGCTAGCCCTGGGGTGCATTTATCCAGGTAGCACCAGTATCGGTTGTCCGCTGGTGCCAGGAACGTTTCAGTATATGGGGCAAAAATGGGGAAATGGTGATTCTTGCGGTTCTGGTCCAAATCCATGGTGTACTCATGGTACTACGGTGAGTAACTATGATGCGCTGTGTGTATCGCGGTAGTTGTATTGAGAATATGTTTGTGCTATGTTTAGATTGAGGAGTATAGTATGCAAGAAGAATCAAATACGATGAATAAAAAAATATTGGGATTAGGGATTATTGTTCTCATTCTTTTTTTTATTGGGGGGATATTTTTTCTTAGTGTCTCAAGAAAACCAAAAACAGCAACTGTACCAAAAACAGGAGAAATAAACCAGTCTTTACAACCAACAGCCCAAGAAAAAAAACTGCTGGTTCCAGTAAGTAACGCAGCTATTACCGTAACCAGCAATGGCTTTGAGCCACAGACAATTACCGTAAAAACAAAAACGCAAGTGATTTGGACAAACAATAGCGGTACTGACGCAACAGTGAATTCAGCAAATCATCCAACACACCAGCTCTATCCTCCATTAAATCTTGGACTGTTTTCAAATGGTTCGAGCGTTTCTTTAGTCTTTGATAAACCAGGAACATATAGCTACCACGACCACCTCCATCCCGAGAAAACGGGATCGATAATTGTCCAGTAAAAATATGAGGGGTTTTACCTTTATTGAGCTTTTGGTTTTTATTGTTGTTTTAAGTATTTTATTGTATACTTAAATCATGCAACAAGCATCAATAAAACAAGCATTTTGGGATTATAAATTTACCGAACGCCAGATACTGCAGAAACTGACGCATGGTACAAAAGATGAAAAAGCATGGATTATAGGAAGAATTATGGAAAATCTTCCTTTTAATGTTATATGGAAATATACAACACTGACACAGGTAAAAGATTTTTTTCCATATCTTCATTTTCGCCCAAAGCTTAAAAAAATTTGGGGATATACTCTTTCTTTATGGGGAAAATATGAAAAAAGTTCTCACTAAACTGCAGGAAGATGTCTTAAAAAACTTTTTTACCCAACAAATCGGAAAATCTTATTTTCTTACCGGTGGTACTGCGCTTTCCGGATTTTACTTTTACCATCGTGAGAGTATTGATCTTGACCTTTTTACTTTTGAAACTATTGAAATTGAACCTGTAAGACAAGTATTTGAGATTATCGCAAAAAAAGCCCATTTGTCTCTTGATCATCGCGTCGCAACAGAAGGATATCATAAATTTTTCCTGACAGGCAGAAATGAGGAGCTTAAAATTGATCTTGTCAAAGATCAAAAGGTTCATTTTGGTAGTATTAATACTTTTGGAAATATCAGAGTAGATTCTATAGAAAACATTGGAAGTAATAAAATTACCGCAATCTTTGGCAGAACCGAGGCAAAAGACTTTATTGATCTTTATTTTATTCTTCAGAAAAAACTATTTACTTTTCATAAACTCTTACAGGATTCTAAAAAGAAAGATCTAGGTCTTTCTGAATTTTATCTGGCTCATATGCTTCTCGAAGTAAAAAATCTAAAAAATTTCCCCCAAATGCTAACTCCTTTTAACAAAAAAAGTATGAAAAACTATTTTGTCTCGCTGGCAAACAAACTTCTGTTAGAAGCAAAACCTGTGGAGTGATTGTTGTTGAGTAAAAAACGTCTGTGTTATGATTGAATCGTGAAGGGTTTTACTTTGATTGAGCTTTTGATTGTTATTGGAGTTATTGGTATTCTTGTTACTGGTGTTTTTGTCTATGTTGATCCTCTTGCGCAATTGCAAAAAGCACATGATGCAAGGAGAAAATCCGATCTTGCCCAAATACAAAGAGCGCTTGAACAATTTTATAAAGATGACAATGGAAAATATCCTGCCAATCCAGTAGACGGTGACTATAGAATCCAAGGGTTAGACGGACAGGTTGCTGATTGGGGGGCACCTTTTTTGCCATACATGGCTGTTTTGCCCAAAGATTCCAAAGACGGGAAGAAGTACATCTATATTTCGGGAAACAATGGACAATCGTACCGTCTATATGCTAGTCTGGAAAGAGGAGGCAGCGACCCACAGGCATGCAAACCAGACGGTTCGATATGCTCGGGCGTACCATCAGGTGTTCGTTGCGGAACAGCGGCAGATATTTGTAACTATGGAGTATCGAGTCCAAATGTAAGCCCATAAAAAATTCAAAATTCAAAATGCAAAGTTCAAAATTACAACTCAAAATTCAAAATTTCAAGAACGCTATACGCTCTCAAAAAGGATTTACCCTCATTGAGCTCCTTGTGGTTATTGTTATTATTGGTGTTTTAGCAGCGCTTCTTATGGCAAATTTTATTGGCATAAGGCAGCGAGCGAGAGATGGGCAAAGGAAAGCAAACCTTCGCCAAATGCAGGCGGCACTTGAATTCTACAGATCCGATCAAGCCACTTACGCAACAACAGCTAATTTCCCTTCTTGTAGCAATAGTGCTGGTTTTACAGGAGGCAGCCCGGCGGTAACTTACATGGTAAAGGTTCCTTGCGATCCATTAGGAGGTAATTATACCTACGCTTCTGATGGTACTACCTACACGCTTGTTGCGTGTTTAGAAAATAGCAATGATGCAGAGGCCTCGGGGTCATGCAGTGGTAGTGGTGGAAGAACAGGCGTTTCCTACACACTTCAAAACCCATGAAATATGCTGGTTTTACTCTCATTGAGCTTATTGTTGTCATATCGGTTACTGCTGTGTTGTCGATTATAGGCATTGCGGCATTTGTCACATACAGCCGAACGCAAGCTCTTACCACTTCGGTATTAGATATCGTCACAATGCTGCAGGTAGCAAAGTCCCGCGCACAGTCACAGGTCAAACCTGATGCTGCTCCTTGTCTTGATGGATACAGGGTAGCTATTTTGTCTTCGAATAAAACATATCAAATGTTTGCTGTTTGTTTACCTAACGACTATCCAGTTGCGGGTTACACAAAGAAGCTTCCTTCAAACATATGTTTTGATGCGTCTGCAACTACTACTACCTCAATTCTATTTCGTGTGCTGACCGGGGGTGTAGGTGGTGGAGGTGATATACAGATTAATGGTTATGGCAGTGGTTTTAAAATAACAGTGAATAGTGCAGGAAACATTGTTTTTATAAAAACAGTAGGGAGAGTATGCTCTTAATGGCAAGTTCTAAAAAGGGTCAGACGCTCATTGAGGTTTTAGCAGCGTTTGGGGTGGCAGTTGTGCTTGTTTCGGCAATAGCAATTACTGTTGTGACGGCGCTTTCTAATGCAACATTTAGCAAGAATCAAAATATGGCGACGCAATACGCACAGCAAGGAATGGAGATTTTGCGACAAATGCGCAATACCGATTTTGCAACATTTAATTTTCTTTCGGGTAATTACTGTTTGGATAAAAATAACACTCTTTCACCAGAAGGTACTGGCTGCAGTCGTAATGTCGATAACACATTCGTTCGGAAGGTAACGGTAGAAAAAAGTTCATCCACCTGTGGCAGTGTTGGCAGCAGTTTTGCAACCAAAGCAACGCTGCTGGTTTCGTGGTCGAATAGTAAATGTACGGCCGCAACCCCTTTCTGCCATACGACGCAATTTGTTTCATGTTTCTCCGATTTTAATCTGGTGCCAAGTCCCGGAACCAACACGGTTCCAACCAATACACCAACGCCAACCCTCACGCCAGACCCAGGATGCGGTGGGTGTGAGTAAGGTGTAGAAAAAGTTCAAAAGGACAATTCAAAATGCAAAATTTAAAAAAAACTAAACGCCATAGGCTAAACGCCATACTCTTTTCTAGAGGGTTCACGCTCATTGAGCTTTTGGTAGTAATGACTCTACTTCTTGCTGTGGGGACAATTATTGGCGTTATTCTCTTTTCTTCGCTTCGAGGAACGAGTAAAACAAATACGATAACTGCAGTTCGACAAAACGGCAATTATGCAATCTCTCAAATGGTAAAAACAATACGGAATGCAAATCGTTTCGATGGAATGAGCACAGATGGCATAAACTATATTACTAATTGCTCAGTGCCTACCCCTCCTGTTCCAACTCCCACGTCTCCCCCAGTAGTTTACAACTTTATAAAGATTACATCTGTTGATGGTTTTCAAACGACATTTATTTGTCCTGATACCTCTTTTTCTCCATCAACCATTGCTGCAAAAAATGGAGGAGGCGTAAAAGTTTCTCTTTTAGACACAACAACGGTTTCGCTTGTGTCTTGTTTGCTAACATGTACGCAAGCGAGCCTTTCGGATGCCCCAACGATTGGGATCACGTTTGCTCTCAAGGAGCAATCAGGGAGCAGTAGTTTGCCTGTCGAAAAAACGGCAAATGTTTCATTTCAGACATCGGTTACCCTAAGGAATCAACCGAGATAAGGGTTGACAGAAGGAAGCATGAATTGTTACTCTAGATGTATGATACATTCTCATGAGAAAGGGCAAACACTTCTCATTGTTGTCTTAGTCATGGTTGTTTCGTTGACAATTGGCTTATCGGTTGCTTCACGATCGATAACAAACCTTCGAACAACCACAGAGGAAGAAAATTCACAACGCGCATTTTCTGCAGCAGAGGCAGGAATAGAACAAGTGCTCAAAAAAAATACAGAAATAACAGAATTGCCTCTGGGTAATAACACGAGCATTAAGAAAGCAAAACCAACAGATATAGGGGGAAGCGAATTTCTTCTTAATAGTGGCAATCTAGTTTCCAAAGATGATGGTGCGGATGTATGGTTTGTTGCACATAATAGTGACGGGACGCTTAATTATACAAGCGGATGGCAGCAATTGGCGGGCGATGCAAAACTTACCGTATATTGGGGATCTTCTGCAGATGTTTGTGATCGAGATGTAGCAAAAAACACTATGGCAGGAATTGAGATAATTGTTATTTCAGGATCAAACGGTAACCCTGTGACAACACGATACGCCGTTGATCCCTGCGCAAACAGACGAAGCAGCAATGCATTTTCCACGGAAGATGAAACGGGTTTGTACAACGTGCCGCAGTCGCCGCCGAATAAGACGTTTCGATATAGAAAGACAATCGATATCCGCAATACCTCCAAAGGTATAGTCGTTCGTATTGTTCCTCTCTATGCTGCCTCTCCAATTGGAGTAAAAGGATGTAGTTTTAACAGTTCACAAAGCTGTAATGAATTTCCATCTCAGGGAAAGAGGATTGAATCAACGGGTACCTCAGGAGGAACTGATCGGAAAGTGACATTCCTCCGGGGCTATCCAAAATTGCCATCTGAATTTTTTGGATACATTCTTTTTTCGCCATGAGCAATCGACCATTTGGTCTTGACATTAGTGCAACAACAATGAAAGCAGTACTTCTTTTGGAAGAAGGAGGTAAACTTGGTGTTTCGGCTATTGCGCAATCACCTACTCCGCCTCGCGGAATGCTTTCTGAGTCTCCGTTTGATCAGCAAGATATGGCAGAAAGTATACGAAAAATGATGGATGAGGCAAAGATTACCACCCCGATTGTGAATGTTGCCCTGCCCGATAGCCAGGTATACACACGGATTATCGAAATGCCTAGCCTTTCGGATAAAGATATAGCTTCGGCAATCTATTGGGAAGCAGAGCAATATATTCCGCTTCCTCTTGCAAACGTAACGCTTGACTGGAATATTTTGAAAAAACCAGCAAACGATGCAAACGGTGGTAAAATGGAGGTGCTGTTGGTTGGAGCACCAACGATACTTATAGACAAGTATCAAAAAGTTTTAACATTAGCAGGGCTTTCTATCAATGCTATTGAGACAGAAATACTTGCAACCATTCGGCCACTTGTAACGCCCAATCATTTTCCCAATAGTATGGTTGTATATATTGGAGATTTAAGTACCTCTTTTGCTATTATAAAGGAGAGCACTGTTGTTTTTACCTATTCTATTGCAGCAGGTGGTATTGCAATTAATAGGGCAATAGCCAGCGGTTTTGGTTTTACACTTGCGCAAGCAGAAAAGTATAAAAATACGTATGGTATATCAGAACATTCGTTGGGGGGAAAAATTGGAAAAGCGACAGAACCGGTTTTGACGTCGATTATTATCGAAATTAAAAAGGCACTCGCATTTTATAGTGAAAAATATAAAAACGATGATGTACCAATTCAACAGATTTTACTTTCCGGGGGAAATGCAAAGCTTCCAGGCATAGACCTCTTTTTCGCAGAAAATTGTGGTATCGAAACAGTGATTGCAAATCCGCTCCGCCTACTTGGCATAGAGAAAGCGCCAAAAGAAATACTCGATAATGCATTTGATTATACCGTTGCTGTAGGTCTTGCAATGCGAGCGTATGAATGAGAGCATAAACTTCTTGCGGAACAGGCAGACAGGACAGGTCTTGCGAGAGAAAAAAAGGGTATCTATCCTGCGTAGAATCTCCATTGTTTTTCTTCTTCTCGTCTCTTTTTTTTCTCTGCTAGTTTTTTTCTTGACGACAAGATCTTCGCTACCAACTTTAAGAAAAGAAGAAAGTGCTCTCTTGTCGAATCTTTCACCTTTTCAGACCAAGGCCGGGAAATTACTTTTTGTAGAAAGTCAAATAAAAGACATTTCGGGTATTGTTGAAAAAAAATCAAGCTTTGATAAAACAATCGATACCGTAACGCAAGCAGTACCCCAGAATGTTTTGGTAAAGTCATTCTCCATAGATAAAAAGAATGTTGTCATGACAGTTTCTTCATCTTCCCTCCTTGCCATAGATACGATGTTTAACAGACTTGCGGATGCTGTGGGGAAAAAAAATGTTTTTTCTAAGATAACATTAGATAGTTTTGCCATCGATACAAAAAGTGCTTACTACATTGTTTCTCTGTCTTTGGATATACTATGAATACGACATTTTCTCTTGATGCGCTCAAACGGTATTTTGACCACAGCATACTCAATATTCTTTACTATCGATATAAGAACTACATAGTTCCTGTTGGTATACTTAGTGTTTCTTTACTGCTTTTTCTTGCTGTTATTATTCCACAAATAAATCAGTGGTTTGGGCTTCGAAATGAAGAAAAAACAACTCGCGAAAAAATTGCTGTTTTGAAAAATAACCTTAATTTTCTTTCCACTGTGAATGATACAGACCTTGATGCAAAACTACAAATAGTATCTGCTGCATTGCCTATAGAGAAAGATTTTACTGGAATTCTCTCTGTTTTATCGCAAGCAGAAGCATCCTCTGGTGTTGTAGTTGGGGATTTTTCATTTCAGGTTGGAGAGTTATCGTCTGAAGCGAAAACAACGACGAGTCGGCCGACAATAGACATAGTATTACATATTACTGGTGGTATTTTAGAGACGAAGCGTTTTTTACATGAAATAGCAAAGAGACTGCCACTTTCGGAAGTAACAAATGTTCGCGTCGATGATATATCGTCCTCCACGATAACAATCGCTTTTTACTATAAACCACTTACTTCAATATTATTTAAGGAAGAAAATACTTTAACGCCGTTGTCACAAAAAGAGGTTTCTCTTATTGAGGAATTATCATTATTGAAAAAATAAATCCGGTCGTTGTTTTTGCGTACGTTTTACACTTTGTTTATTTCGCCACATTGCAATTTTTTTGTGATCTCCAGAAAGTAAAATCTTTGGAACTTTTTTTTCTTTAAACGTCTCTGGACGGGTATACTGAGGGTATTCTAGTACAGGAGTTGAAAATTGAGAATTGAAAGTAGAAAATGATTCACCTCTTTGTGATTCCTCTTTAATCACGTTCGGCAATAATCGAACGACAGTATCAGTGATGACCATAGCAGGAATTTCTCCCCCTGTTAATACGTAGTCGCCAATAGAAATTTCTTCATCAACGAACATTCGTATTCGTTCATCCACTCCTTCGTATCGTCCGCAAACCAAAATAAGATGGTCAGAGTTTTGTGCAAGATGCATGGCTTTTTTTTGTGCATATTTTTTCCCTTGTGGATCAAGTAAAATAACCTTCTCGCGACATTTTTTATCAGATTCGCAACGAGCAGCCGCAATCGCTTTTTCTAAAACATCAACGCGCATAACCATACCAACTCCCCCACCGTAGGGTGTGTCATCAACTACGTAATGTCTCCCGATACCAAAGTCACGAATATTGACGAATACGATAGTAACTACCTGTTTTTTTTGTGCAAGTTTTATAATCGAGTGGTCAAAAACGCCATCAAACATCTCCGGAAACAATGTGAGAATAGAAATTTTCAATTATTGTGCAATTTCGTTGAGAGAAATATTAATTCGTTTGTTTTGTTTCATGGCGGGAATTTTCATGACATTTCGGATTGCTCGTATAACTTTTCCTTCTTTTCCAATGACTTTTCCCATATCTTCTTTATGTACGGTTACAATAAATTGTGTGATACCTTCCTCTTCCTGTTCGTCAACAACAACATCTTTTGGATTGTCAACAATTGTAGAAACAATAGAGAAAAGTGCTTTTTTCATATTTCCATAAGCGTTGTGACTGTTTTACTCGCAATTGCTCCATTTTTTATCCAGTAGTCAAAACGCTGTCGATCTACCTTTTTTCTTGTCGAACCAACGTTTTTTTCGTACCATCCAAGCACCTCAATTGCGCGGCCATCCCGTCTGCTCCGTTTTTCCGAAACGACGACACGAAATTTTCGTTCTCCTCTTTTTCCTGTTTTTGCTAATCGAATGACAACTGACATAGTATACTATTGTACCACTATTTTTCTATCTTCTCAAGCGCCTCGCTTGCAGCTAGTTCTTGTGCTTCTTGTTTTGATTTTCCAGTACCTTTACCCCAGAGTTTATCTCCAACAAATACCCCTACAGTAAAAATTTTTGCATGCGCAGGTCCTTCTTCAGATAATACTTTATAAAACGGAGAGTTTTGCTTTTGCGACTGAACGTGCTCTTGGAGTAAGCTTTTTGGATCCTTGAGTGTTTTTCCCTTTAAGGAGGTTTCTATCTTTACTAAAATTGTTTGTGAAAGAAATGTATACGTTGTATCAAATCCCCGGTCCAAAAGAAGTGCTCCAACAAACGCTTCAAAACTGTCTGCTAGCAAACTTTGATTTTGTCTGCCTTTTGATTCCTCTTCTCCTTTGGAAAGCTTCAGCATGTCACCAAACCCAAGTTCGCGCGCGCTTTCGGCTAAACTCTTCGTATTTACCAGAAGTGATCGTAAGTTTGTAAGCGTTCCTTCTTCAAATTGTGGATAGTGTTCAAAAAGGTACTTTGATACGACAAACGAAAGAATACTATCTCCTAAAAATTCAAGACGTTCATTGGAGTCCATTTTCTCTTTTACCTCATTGAGATATGAACGATGTGTAAACGCTTGGGAAAAAAGTTTTTGATTCTTAAACTTTGGAAGATTCATGCGTTAAAATAGTGCCCAGCGCCCCATTAATAAAAGCAGGGCTGGTGTCTCCACCATACTCTTTTGCGAGTTCAATTGCTTCATCGATAATTACCTTTGGTGGTTCTTTTTTTTCGACCATAAGTTCAAAGATAGCAAGCCGAAGAATAGCTAAATCGACTCTGTTAATTTTGTTGATAGGAAATTCTTTTGCTGATTTTTCAATCTGTCCATCAATAAGATTTTTTTGAGAAAATATGTGTCTTGTAGCGTCGCTCACCCTTTGTTTATGAAACTCCATTTCGAACAATTCTTCAATGAGTTTCTGTCGTTTCTTATGCCTTGGGTCAAGCGGAGTTTTCATGGGCGGGCTCCTTTTCCTGCTTTTTTTTCTTTTTTGCAAATACAACCTTGCCCTTATAAAAACCGCAGCCTTTACATATTGTATGAGATTGGGTTGTAACACCGCAATTCGTGCACACGACCCCCTTTTGAGTTTTAAGATGAATGCTTGCGCGTCGTTTGCCCTTTCGCTGTCTCGAATGTCTTCTCTTTGGTTCCTGTGGCATAGTGGTATTTTACTTGATTTCTTCTTTTTTCGCAAGGAGATTGTTTTAATCTGGTGAGACTTCTTTTGTCGTAACCTGCTTTAGCTTTTGTTCCAACAGAGGATAATCTTTGAGTTTTGGAAAAATCTTTTCAGCTTCTTGTCTTGTTTTTTCAATAAGCGGCAAATCGGAAAAAGAAGCAATTTTTAGCTCTTTTGAGCCATGTTGCATGGTGCCATACATATCCCCAGGCCCTCGCATTCGTAAATCAAGCTCGGCAAGCTCTGCTCCAACATGCATTGTTTCCATGGCTTTGAGGCGTTTCATTGTCAGTTCGTTTTTCGAATCGGTAAACAACAAACAATATGATTGCTTATCTCCTCTACCAACGCGTCCCCGTAGCTGATGCAGTTGCGAAAGCCCAAAACGCTCAGATGCTTCAATAAGCATTATTGTTGCATTGGGAATATCAATGCCAACTTCAACAACAGGAGTTGCAACCAAAATATCTATTTTTTTATCTCTGAATTTTTGTAGTACTGCTTCTTTTTCTTTTGCTTTTAATTTTCCGTGCAAGATGCCAAGCTTTAATTTTGGAAAAATCTCTTTTTCTAATTTCTCATATTCTTTTTTTGCTGCTTTGACTGTTTGCATACTTTCCGACGCTTCAATAAACGGACAAATAATGAATGCCTGATCGCCATTTTTAATTTGTTTCTCAATCCATTTGTAGGCGTTTTCTCTTTTTTCTGGTGGAACAAGCCATGTTTTTATTTTTTTTCTCCCCATTGGCATTTCATCGAGGTAAGAAAGGTCCAAGTCTCCATAGAGGGTGAGGGCAATTGTTCGGGGAATTGGTGTTGCTGTCATAGTCAATACATGCGGATTTCCCCCTCTTTGCCTTATAATACTTCGTTGTTCAACCCCAAATCGTTGCTGTTCGTCAATTACCACGAGTCCTAAATTATCAAAATTAATCTTTTCTGATAAAACAGCATGCGTTCCAACCAGAATTCTGAATTCTGAATTCTGAATTCTGAATTTTTTACTCCCTGTTGCTAATCCAACTCTCACTCCGAGGGGTAATAAAAGATTGTTGATTGTATTGTAATGTTGATTTGCAAGAATCTCCGTTGGTGTCATTAGTACGGATTGGAAACCATTGAGATGTGCAAGATACATAGCAATTGTGGCAACAACCGTTTTTCCGCTCCCCACGTCTCCTTCCAGCAATCTATTCATTGGCTTTGTATTTGCAAGATCGGAAAGAATATCTTTGACTGCTCTTTTTTGCGCATTGGTGAGTTCAAACGGCAGTTTTTCCCAAAACTCCTCAATTTGTTTTTTGAATTTCTCGATTGCAAATGAGCGTCCAATCAATTGTTTTTCCCATGTTTTTCTTCTTTGCAGCGCTGATAATTGTATAAGAAATAATTCATCAAATGCCAGACGGAGCCTGGCTCTTTTTGCGTTCTCAATTATGTTTGGAAAATGAATTTGTTCGATAGCTTCTGGATACGACATTAAGTCATCATTTTTAATGATTGAAGAAGGAATATACTCGAGTACATCTTGTTTGTAATCATGCAAGATTTTATATACCTGACGGCGTAACCATTTTGATGATACACCACGTGTCTCTGGATAGACTGGAACCAAACGGCCGGTGTGAATAAGAGATGATTCGTTGTACATAACTTCATACTCGGGTGATTGAAGAACCAATTTGTGTAAAAACCAGTCGATTTTACCCGAAAGTGAGAGTTTGTCTCCTTTTTGAATAACTTTGGTTAAGTAAGGTTGATTAAACCAGATAATATCAATCTCTCCTGTGTTATCAGCAACTTTTGCTTTTTGCAGCTTTTTCCAATTTTTAGTAAATTCATTTTTTATTTCAACAACAGTTCCCTGGATGGTTACTGTTTCTCCCTGTTGCACCTGTGCGATTTGAGAAATGAGTGAATAGTCTTCGTAACGCGCGGGTATGTGAAAAAGAAAATCCTCAAGTGTTGTAATGCCTAATTTTTCCAATCGACTTGCATACATCTTGTAGAACTTCCCAAGATTTTTAATAGGAGACTTAAGATTCATCGTAGGGCTAAGAATGGCAAAACAGACGACGCAATAAGTGCAATCGAGGAAACAGCCACAACTACTTTCCAAATCCAACTATGTTTTCGGAATATATCCATAGGTTTATACAATGCGAGACAGTTCTACAAATAATTGCTCAGCTGCCCGCTGCTTTGCTATTTTAGCATTAGGATCTTGTGCAGTGCAAGAGATAGACTCTCCGCCAGGAGAAGTTATTGTACATATACAGGTAAAAATTTTCGGAAACACACCTTCTTCCGTGGGTTCTCCTACTGTTTCTCTGTTTGTAATATAGCTGGGTAAGACCCAGTGTTTTTTTTGACACACCTGTTGGACTGCGTCAATAAAATTATCATCTCTTACTTTTACTTCTCTTACCTTTACTGTTGTAGATATTGTTTGTTCTTTTCTTTTATTCATTCTTACAATTTCTTGTGCAAGTAATGATGAGGGTAGTTTTCCGAGTACATTTCGAGCTGCACTAATCTGGGCTGTCTTTATCCTGTTACCAGCGCAAGGATCTGATTCGTATACTATTCCATTGATGACTGCCGTTGCTCGGACGGTAAATGGTGGTGTGGTTTCTGACCCCTCTTGCGAAAGCAGTTTAAAGGTTGGTTCTGCTGATTTGTTGTGTCGACAGATATTTTGGAGTCTTCCTCTATCGTTTTCTGCCTGTTCTGTTCTTAAGCCATCAACCCTAAACCTAATTGCATTGTCATCTGTCTGAATAATGGGTTCTTGGAAATCGACTTCTTTGTCAAGAGAGGCCCTTTTAGGAGGACGTTTTGAATTACGTTTTCTTTTCGATCTTTTTTTTGTCGGTCGTTGTTCTTGAGTGTTTTCTTGGCTTGCTTCTGGTATTAATCCTTTTTTATTTGCAACAGCAGCTGCGTTTTTTAGGGCATCGATCGTATAAGGAAAAGGCTCTTTGTATGACGAAAGCGCCGCAAGGATTCGAACATTCATGAAATCGGTTAGCTGCGACAAAGGAGAAGTGCAGTGGAGGTATGCAGGAAGCTGTAGTCCATAGTGACCTGCTGGCGTTGTTCCATAGAGTGAACTATATGTTTGAAAATGATTTCTAAAAATTGCAGGCATGCCTCGTTTTACAACAAACATCGCTGCTGCTTCATTTGCTAGAATTAAAAACTCTTTTACGACTCCATGTAATTCGTAGGTTTCTTTTGGTGTCATTTTTCGTACAATCCCCTCTTCGGATGTGATTAAACGTTTTCCCCTATCGTATAGAGCGAGGGATCCTCGTTGTCGTCTTCTTTCAAAAAGCATTCCTGCTACTTTTGTATATTCTTCAAGAACTGCCGCTTCTCCACTTACTGGTTCGGAGAGGAGCGGATTCTCCTGGTTATAAGATAATACATTTTTGGTTGTAAGAGATGTCCGCCTTACCTGATGGTTTCCAACTGTAAGATCATTTCCAAGTCGTACAGAGATAGTTATTGTTGGTCTTCGCTCTCTTCTTCTCAACGACATAGCTTCTCGCGTGTCTTGAGAGATAGAGAAAGGGTCTGATATGCGTTGGGATAAGTCGAGAATACTTACATGAATAATGTAGCTATCTCCATCTCTCTCAAGCCATATGGCATTTTCAGAAAACGGTTGTGAGGGTTTTTCTACGACAAGCGCATCTATTTCTTTTCTTCCCGTAAATAAATCTGTACGAAAAACGGGTTCTTCGGTAGAAAGAGATCCCTTCCCGCTAGGTTTATCACCTCTTCTTTCGGGGTGCCAATCCCCTCCTCTTCCGTGTGTACGCTCACTCATACAGGTTATTTTTAAGGCAGGTTAGTGCCAGAAGGCACGGCGATGAGTAAAAACCATTGGGATGCCTGCTTTGTTTGCGGCATCGATGGATGCTTTGTCGTTAATTGATCCACCTTGTTGGACAATCGTCCCAATACGATGTTCTGATGAGAGTTTTACCGCATCATCAAAAGGGAAAAAGCTGTCGCTTGCCAAAATCCCACCTTTTGTATATTCTCCAGCTTGCTCAAGCGCAATTTTTGTTGACCTGACTCTTGATGTTTGCCCTATGCCAATGCCCCGCGTCATAGGCAACTCTTTGTCGACGACAATAACTGCATTAGAGCGAATTCTAGAGATGAATTTCCATGCCAACTTCATCTGTTCGACTTGTTGATCCGTTGGTTTCTCTTTTGTTACCACTTCCCAGCTGTTGAAGCCGGAAAGTACGTCGTCTGCTGTTTGTAAAATAAATCCGCCGTCGACAAATTTTATATCGTATGGTGATTCTGTTTTTGGAATTTCACCAAATGTGTAGATGCCCATACTTTTTCGTACCTTTTTGAGCAGAGATAGTGCACTGCCTTTTATTCCTGGTGCGGCGATAATGTCGATATTCCCTTTCCGTTCGTCTTTGAATGCTACAACAACCGAGGCTCCATCCTCGTCGAAAGGTATATTTAGAACAATAATTCCTCCAAACGCCGACTCTGCGTCTGCCTCAATCGCACGCGAAAGTGCTTCTTTTGCATCTACACCAAGAGCGATGCCACAGGGATTGTTATGTTTAATAACAACCGCAGATGGTTCTTTAAACATTCGAACAGATGCAATGCCAGCGTTGATATCAGTAACATTTACCAGTGATAGTTCTCTTCCAGCAAGTCTTTTTAAATTTTTTAATGGCGAGTTTGTGTTTGGCGCAAAATAGAGGGCTGCTTGTTGATGAGGATTTTCTCCGTAGCGAAGATCAAGCAGTTTTCGACCGGGAAGTGTTGTCTCTTGTGGAAAGAGATTTTTTTGGAGAAACGTAGCGATTTGGCTATCGTAAAAAGAAAGATGCACAAACGCTTTTGCTGCCAATTTTTTTCGAAAATCATCATTAAGTCTATTACTATGTAGTAGTGAACTTACTGATTCATAGTCATGTGGATCGACAACAACAATCACATCCTTGAAGTTTTTTGCAGCCGCTCGAATCATAGTTGGGCCACCAACATCAATGTTTTCGATAGATTGTTTTTGTTCAAAAGGATATACGTTGCAAACGACAATATCTATTGGTTTTATACCAAGTGTTTTTGCTTGTTTTGCATGTGAAGGATTAGACCGATCATATAGTATCCCTGACTCAATTTGAAAACTAATTGTTTTCATTCGTCCGTCAAAGCTTTCCTGGTTGCCTGTTATATCTTGAATGGGGATTATTTGTACTCCATTTTCTGTAAGATGTTTTGCAGTGCCACCGGTTGAAATAATTTTATATCCAAGACTTGTAATTTGCTTTGCAAAATCAGCAATACCTGTTTTATCAAAAACACTTAAAAGTGCGTATTTATCTCTCGTCATATATTTAAGAAGTAGTTATTCTAATTATTCTTCGTTTTCCCACTTTTATTATCGAGCCTGGTTCTAGATAAACCAATGAATTTGGACTTGCAATTTTGTTATTGTCAATTTGCACCCCCCCCTGCTCAATAAGTCTTTTAGCTTCTGTCCTACTCTCTGCAAATTTAATTGCTATAATTACGTCAGTAGCAAGTCTTCCTGATCCAATAGCATCAACTAGTGATATTTCCATAATTTCCTCTGGTAATTCTTTCTGTTGGACAGTTTTTTCAAAATAATCTTGGGCTTCATCAGCTTGCTTTTGATTGTATAGCTCAGTTACTACTCTATGAGCAAGTTCCTTTTTTAAATCCATTGGATTAATGTCTGAATCTAGTTTCTTTTTAATTTCCTCGATTTCTGATAATGAGGTATTTGTGGCAAGCGTATAATATTGAATAATTAATTCATCTTTTATCGACATTGTTTTTGCAAACATCACATTGGGTTCATCTTCTAGCCAAATTGCATTTCCCCAAGACTTACTCATTTTTCTTCCATCTGTGCCTTCTAGAAATTCCGTAGCCAGAATGAATGATTCTTTATTGTGTAAATCTTTTTGTAAAATTCTTCCTGCCTGCATATTAAAAGTTTGATCAGTACCGCCGATTTGA
>OBEQ012284775.1_pt1 | contig 56920 bp, 68 predicted proteins | sample 1670901 | NCBI WGS metagenome assembly OBEQ01 (sample SAMEA104232315, study PRJEB22302) | groundwater metagenome | biome: forest; feature: aquifer; material: groundwater | place: USA | collected 2011-08-07 | depth 5.4 m
CGAAGAATGACTAAGTTTACCGACTGCAAAGGTAAGTTCAGATACTTAAACGGAAAAACAGGGGTTGAGATGACAAAAAAACAAGAGGTTGTTATACCAAGTTATTTCTCATAAATATCAACCGTTTTTGATACGGTACTACTGTCAGCTGCCCAGCTTGGATTTGAACCAAGATAAATAGATCCAGAATCTATTGTCCTACCGTTAGACGACCGGGCAAAAGTGATCGATAGTCCTATTTTATCAAAAAACTAGTCTTGTACCGAGCTAAAAGGCCAAAAATCACTGGCAGGAGTAGGATGTTCTGTTGGAGGGTGAGCCAGTAGTGGTCGAAAAGGCCAGTTATTACCACGACGAGCAAACAGTAGGGTATTGTCTTTTGATTGGTGAGTAATTTAATGCCAACATAGGTGAGAAACCCCGTGAGTAGCAAGCCGCCCTCAGAGAGGAGTAGGAGGAATATATTATGTACAGGTTGGAGAAAAAAGTAGGGGTATTTCATTACAAACAGTTGTTGTGCATTCAGATAGTTACCAAGCCCCACACCTAGTAACGGATGTTGGAGGAAAATATTAATAGAGTTGCCCATAAGATCAATCCGTTTTGACATACTTAAGGCATCGCCCTTTGCAAGTAGCACGGTGGCAGTGAGCACTATAAGAACGCCGAGTCTTCCAACAAAACACAGGAGGCAGTGTTGGTAAAATTTAGAGCGGATTAAGCATAAAGTATTAAGTAGTAAGAAAAGAAGAATAGCGATTTTTGAAAAAGAGAGAAATATGAGAGCGGAGGAGAGGAAGAGGAGTAAGTATTTAGTATAAAGTATAAAGGGGGAGGACTGTTGGGATTGCTTGTTAGTTAACACAAAAAAATATAAGAGAAGATAAAAACCAGCGAGGGAGTTGGGGTGGGAGAATGTGGCGTAAGGTCGCAAGATCTCAACCCCAAAGAGCGACACTTTGGCAATATCAGGTTGCGAGAGGGTAATATAACGCTCACCAAAAAAGTAAAAAATTCCCTGAATTGAATGCTTACTGATAAACTGCCAAACGGCCAAAATAAGCTCTCCTGAGGCTCCAATGGTTAAGGGAATGAGGATGTTACGTAGGGGAGTATCATGATGCTCCCCTATAGATCGTATACAAACAAAAATTCCGATGCACTCGATGATTTTCAAGAATTTATAGAGCGCGAGCACTGAGTTGAGTGCAAAGGCGATATTTATTGCGGCAAGGAGGAGAAAAAGGAGAAATGTTTTACGGTAAAAAAATCGTAATACGTTTTTAAAATAAACAGCGATGAGAAATAGGGCCAGGATGTCAGTTACGTAAAGAGTTGGTGCGAGGTAATCAATTCTCACTCCTGAAATGTATGAAAAGGGGAGGAAAAAATGACGGCCGAGTTGTGTGGGAAGGAGGAGGAGAAAGAGAAATATTAGAATATTTGTCGGGACTTGCCGCTCGTGTCTCCCATACATGCTCACTCCCGATCGTTCCGCTGTATGGGAACCCAAGCTCGCGTCTCCCGACAATTTAAAATAATGATTGTTGTTTTTCTTTGATTGGAGTTGTTGTTTCATCCGGATGTTCTCCCTGGAAAATTTTTACGACACCAAATACGCCGTCATACCCGGGGTCAACAAATACTTTTCGTTCGCGCACTGTCTGCACCGCTTCTCGCAGCTTTTTATTAAATCGTTCAAGCTCATCATACGGCTTACGAAGGAGTATATCAAACTCTGTGCCAACCTGTGCGGTGAGGGTATCATACTCAGCCTGCGCTTTGGCTGCAGAATGGTTATTCATTTCAAGCAATATTTCCAAAAGTGGTACGAGTGACACAAACGGCCGACGCTTTTTTTCCGCATCACAAACGAATGTGAGACCAACATTATTTTGCTGGAAAAGAAGATCCTGGGGAGAAAACGTTTTGTAGGACAGATCCATCACCCGATTTTCAACACCTACCGTGAGGGGATGGTTGCATACAGGACACACCACTCCCTTTTCGCGCACCTCCTGTGCATTGTAGCGAACGCCGCAGGTACGGTGGCCTGACCAGTGGTACTTTCCCTCCTCGGGAAAGAACTCGATAGTGTAGCCGACTTTGAGTTTGCCGTTGGGATCTCGTTTAATCGCGTCGGCAATATCCTTAAAAGAATAGTTCATCGTTCTTCGTTCATCGTTTACCGACACAAACACTGTTGCTTCACGACCCAGTTTTGGACCAGAATGTGCATCTGAAAAGGATAAAATAGAGCGAGTATCAAGTTCTTTAATCTGCCAGTTCATTACGGGATCTGAAGATAATCCCGTCTCAATTGCGTAAATGTATTTTGAAAGAGTACCAAAGCACTCCTCAATAGAATCAAATCCAGACTTCGATCCAAAAAGTGAAAACCAAGGGGTCCACACATGCGCGGGAATGAGTAAAATATTTGGGTCAATTTCTAGTAGCATTGCGAGGAGATCTTTTGAAGAAATGCCAACAATAGGTCTGCCGTCAGACATAAGATTAGCGCCGTGTGACTGTAATGTTTTGATGACTTTTGCACACGTCTCAATGGACGGTGAAAAAATGAGATTGTGTACGCGGCGTTGTTTTCCACCCTGGGTATAAATACTAGAGATTTCACTGGAAAGCAGAAACTGTACAGGATGTTTTTGATCAAGTGGTGCGCGTTTTAATGCATATATTCCCGGAGAGACTTCTTGTAGTTTGGTTGTAATTTCCTTAAAGTAGAGGGGATGCTGCCAGTCGCCCGTTGCCATGAGGTGCAATCCTTTTCGCGAGGCCCAGCTTGCAATCTCATCTAAGTTCATTTTTGGGGACACTGCACGAGAGTATTTGGAATGAAGCTGGAGGTCTGCCACAATCTGCATACGAACAATTGTAGCAGATGAGACAGCATATCAGATTCTTGCAGAGTTGTTTACATTTTCTTACAGATACCTCTTATACTTGGTATATGAGATGGAATCATTTTATATCGCGGAAAAATATATTTTCTCTCATTGCTGCGGTTATCTTTTTCACTATCGCTGGGGTTACCGGCCTTCTCTATAAAAATACGTGGGTGCGTTCGCAGGTGCTCTCACACGAGAATAAGGTATTAACGCAAAATTTGCATAAAACGCAGCAGGAACTCGATAGTCTCAAGAAAGAAAATCAGTATGTAATCAACCAGCAAAATTTAGAGAAAATCAAACAGATTCAGACAACCTACAAAAAAGCAGTTACAACGTATGAGCGGTTGCAAGATCTTAAGGCAGTGGGTGGTAAGACTGAAAAACTTGATGAGTTGTATGCACGAGTGCTCACCTATCTGGCAGAGGAAAATTTCTCTTCAGGCGAGGCTATGCTCGCTATGCTCGCACAGCAAATACAGTCAGAAAAAGAGAAAATTTCTACGCCTACTCAAGCTGGCGCAAACACACCGGTACAAAACAGCGCTCCTGGATCAGGATTTTCTGCCCAGCGGGTGGAGACAGATGCAGGGACGTTTCTCGTCTCAATTATCGCCGCTGATCTTGCCTCAACAAAAGTAATTGTGGACACAGCTTCAGATGGTGACTGTAAAGATAACTGTCCGGTACTGTCCCTGGGCGATTATGTTTCGCGAAGCGGTGCATTTGCAGGGGTTAACGGCACCTATTTTTGTCCCTCATCGTACCCAAGTTGTGCGGATAAGAAAAACACATTCGATGTGCTCGTGATGAATAAAAATAAAGTGTATTTTAACTCGGCAAACAACGTGTATAGTGAAGTTCCGGCAGTGATTTTTTCTGGTAATTCAGCTCGTTTTGTGGGGAAATCTCTTGAGTGGGGACGCGATAAGGGAGTTGACGCGGTGATTGCAAACCGGCCACTCCTCGTTTCCAATGGTCAGGTTGCCTTCGGAGGAAGTAGCGGCGAGGCAAAAGAAAATATCCGTGGTGGGAGAAGTTTTGTCGGAGCATCAGGGAGTACCGCATATATTGGGGTAGTGTTTAACGCAAGTTTAGATGAGGCAGCAAAAGTACTGCACACGATGGGTGTTCAAAATGCTATCAATCTTGACGACGGAGGATCAGTTGCGCTCTGGAGTAGTGGATACAAAGCGGGTCCGGGAAGAGCAATTCCCAATGCAATTCTCTTTGTTCACAAGTGAGTTATCCTTTGAGCGAATCTCTCTTTATTGTTTTCATGACTTCTTCAACTGTGGTCATAAACTGAGCGGGGAATATGATAGTTGAATTTTTTTCAGTACTAATCTCGGCCATTGTCTGAAGTGTTCGTAGTTGTAGGGCGATTGGATGTTTGGCAATGATATCGGCCGCTTCACCAAGCTTGGTTGCTGCCTGCATCTCACCCTCTGCCGCAACAATTTTTGCACGTCGCTCTCGCTCGGCCTCAGCCTCCTTTGCCATTGCTCGCTGCATATTGTCTGGGAGGGTGATATCTTTAATTTCAACTGCAGTTACTTTTACTCCCCACGGTTCAGTATGGTTGTCAATAACTTTTCGTATTTTAGTATTGATATCAGTAGTTGAAGAGAGGAGTTGGTCGAGTGAAAATTGCCCAACCACATTTCGTACGGTGGTCTGACTAATTTGGTTAACGGCAGAATATACGCTTTCAACCGCAATTACTGATTTCTGCGGATCGATAATTTGAAAGTAGGCAACCGCCGCAATATCAATCGATACATTATCTTTCGTAATAATTTTTTGCGAGGGAATTTCCATAGTGATAGTTCGCAAACTTACCTTCACCATGGATTCTAAAATAGGAATGAGGAGAATGAGTCCGGGGCCACGTACACCGCTGAAGCGACCAAGAAAGAAGATAACGCCACGCTCATACTCCTGTGTGATTTTTACACAGAGTAAGAAAAGAATAAAGAGCGCGCCTGCAACAATCCATCCCATGAACTCAATTGTAGTCTGTTTTTACTCGAAGTCAAGAATTTATCATATTGACTTTTTTCAGCAATTATTCAGCGTTGGGGGTGTAAGCTATAACTATTACTAGTTTTATACATTCCTATGGTAAAACGGTTTCAGCGGAAGATGATGCGGCACTACCGCATCGTTAAAAAATTTTCAAATATGTTTGAGGCACGGATGGCGCAAGAGATGCTTACTCTGTACCATGTAAAGACAGTAATTACGAAAAACTATCTTATAGCCCATGCCCAGTTCGAGCAGACAATGCAGGAAGTTTATTTACTCACGCTTCCCCATGATTATCAACTCGCCCACAGGCTTCTCTGCAGTTGAGGATAGAAGCCTATAGTATCATATTACCCGGTGAATCTGCTACAATTGTGGTATGAAAATTGTGAATCGGAGCTATCACCGGGAGTTTGAGGCTTTAGAGACCTTTGAAGCAGGGATTGCTCTTACTGGTCCAGAAGTGAAAGTGATTCGAGAGGGTGGCCTGCGACTGGATGGATCATTTGTCAAAATCACTGGTGAGGGCGCAGTATTGCACAACGCGGAGATTCCCGCATACAAATACGCGCCGAATGAGAATTACGACTCAAAACGCAATCGAAAATTGCTGTTACATCAGGAGGAATTAGAGCGTCTGAGAACTAAAATCTCCTCTCAGCCTGGGTTGACAATTGTGCCTATTTCTTGCTATAATAAGAGGTCTCTGATTAAGCTTGAAATAGCCCTATCACGGGGGAGAAAAGACCTCGAAAAACGAAAGAGAGAAAAAACGCGCGATATTAAGCGGAACGAAAAACGCGAAGCGAAAGAGTATATGAAAGAGTGATTGCGTACAGGGGATGACAGGCATCGACGAGGAATTGCACTTTTAAAAATGGTTAGAGCGTATCTATGCGATAAATAGAAAAACTTACATGCTAACAACGGCATTGAAGACTTGAAAGCTTTCGCTCGAGAACAGTTAGCAAAACTGATTGTTCCTCAGCAAACTATGGCTTACGCCATGGCATAAGCTTTTTGAGACTTTCCTTTTGATTTTCCTCGGCTCAATCTTAAGGAGGGTTAAACCCAACTGAGGTGAGGGTATACCGCATTTTCGATTGGCTGCATATCCGACAAACCCATTAATCGACTGTTTGAAAAAAGTTTGTTTATTTACTTACTCAAACATGAGCTGAAAATAATCTATCTCTAACTAAACTTTTTTAGAAGCGCTTCTTTGGACGCGGGTTCAATTCCCGCCATCTCCACACTCCGCTCTTTACTTTCAGTAAAGAGCTTCGCGTGGCAGGCCACCTCCACTTATAATAGAACGCTTATAAACAATCTAAAGAGTGTGCCCCTACCGTAGTCCCGATCTGAAGGATCGCGGACGAAGGGGGCAAATAAGATTAATTGTTGCATATAAACAACTATACGTATTTTTTTGTTTGTTTTAGATTGTCCCAACAACAACTCCAACCCCCGAGGTTGGATAAAAGCATTAAAAGCTCTTAAGAGCTTATTGTAGCAACCCATTTAGTATAATTACTTTCACAAAGGAAAAAAGATTGGTAGGTTTTTGCATCCTATTACATTATTTTTTCTTTTATTTTCTCTCAACCGCACTTTTACACAGTTGGGAATATATTACCTTTACGCATTCTATGAGGTAAGGCGAGTGAAGTAGGAAATGACTCGATCATTTCTTACTTGTCTCGCTCTTACCTTACGTGGAAGAGTAGAGCGAATGAAGAAAGGGGACTTGAAGATGACTGGCCTACGGAGACTTGATGGAAAAGTGGCAATCGTTACGGGAGCAAGCCGAGGGATTGGCGCTGCAATTGCCAAAAGGTTGGCTGCAGAAGGAGCCTTAGTAGTGGTCAACTATCTGACGCGGCACCTCGCGCAAAAGTGGTTGTCGATGAAATCATAGCAAGTGGCGGGTTTGCTATCTTGGTGCAGGCTGATGTGAGTAAAAAAGCCGGCACAGAGGTACTCGTAGAAGAAACGCTAAATGCGTTTGACAAGAAGATTCACATTCTCGTCAACAACGCCGGTATCACCAAAGACAATTTCCTCATGAGGATGGATGAGGAATGTTGGGATGAGGTCATTGCGACAGATCTGAAGGGTCCATTCCTGATGACTCAAGCAGTGATCCGACATATGATGCGTCAGCGCTACGGTCGGATTATCAACATGTCTTCGGTGAGCGGTCAAGTCGGTAACCTCGGCCAACCCAACTATGCCGCGGCAAAAGGCGGACTGATCAGTCTTACGATGTCGACTGCTCGTGAGGTTGCATCACGTCGCATCACGGTTAACGCTGTCGCACCGGGCTTTATCAACACCGAGATGACAGAGAAACTCGATGACAAGATGAAGCAGGCAATTTTGAGTCTCATTCCGTTCGCACGCTTCGGCGAACCAGAAGATGTGGCTCCGGTTGTGGCATTCCTCGCCTCCGATGAGGCAGAGTACATTACCGGCCAGGTGATCAGTGTGAATGGAGGAATGCTCATGGGTTAAACCGGTTGTGCCGCTTTGGTATCCCTTCACCGGGTACGGTGGAAGGTATCAAGCGGCATTTTTTTATGGTGTTAATTTATAGTTATTACCCGAGTCGGGGGAGTGAGAATGATTCCGCTATGTGTGACAACAACTCCAACTCCCGAGGCTGGATAACTACCCTATAGTTTGATTTTATTTCTATTTTTTGTTACAATACTCCTTCACATGACTAACGAACAACCTAGGCAATCAGGCAGAGAAATGCAACGGAGGGAATTAAGCCCTATAGTTCCTGTGGATGCGGCAACTGCAATTACTGCCTCTTACCTTGCGGGGAGAAATCTTGCGGCAGCAGCAATCGAGATTAATATGTATCCAGAACCAATTGTCCGAGCGAGAGGATACCTGCGTATTTCAGAAGCCATAGTACATACCGGAGGAGATCCAGATATTTCCATGAGGCTTGCGCATACTAATGCTCGCATAGAACTTGCAGGAATTGAAAAAAAAGATCTTGATCCTCACTCTGAATTACACCTGAGATATGTGGCGGAAATAAATGACATTTTTCTTTCTCTCCTTGAGTTAGAGGCGGAACGTGCTAACCCAAATACCGATCCTCTGGTTGAAGAGATAACTACTCTTATAGATGGCTATTCATATCGTGCTGGTGGACAGTTGATACAGGTACAACACTTAGTACGTTTAATAGACAGTATGATGAGGCACCCTCAAAGTTTCTCTCGGTCTGTTGAAGAAATGTTAGAAAACCTGCATAAACGAATATTTTCCGAAGATTTTCAAGATACAACATCGCACTCAATTGAGGCAGAAGCAGTAAGCGCCCTTCTCCATTTAGAAATCCAGGCGGGCCGCATGGATCAGGTAGAGCAGCTCGTAGTAAAATTGAAAAAAATTCCTAGAGATACTACACAGAAAAAAGATCAAGGCAACTTTTGGAATACGTCATTGGCAAAAGTGGGAGGGTTGTCTGAAACAGCGGTTGCTCAGATGGCAATTGCCAAACAGCACGAAGAGACGTTATCAAGGGAAGAAATAGTAGAAATATTACGGGTAGGTAACCCCAGAACTATTAAAGCTTTGGGTTATTCAGGAAAAGTAAATTTGGAAGAATATCGTGAATTTCTTACGCCAGAAATAGAGGCATGGTTTTTAGATGGAGATACAGAGCGCTTGAAAGATACACAAGTACAATTAAGTATTCGTCAACAATTGAACGCAGCAAGGAAAAGAGAGTTAGGGCACGGAGAGGATGATTAAAGATTGTCTTTCAAGAAACCTATTCTAACAGCAGCTACAATCCTTTAGGGTTCTGAGTTTCTACGCAGAGTACTATAATAGACTTGTGAAAAATGCACTCATACTCCATGGGACGAGTAGTAGTTCAGAGGGAAACTGGTTTCCGTGGTTGAAAAAGGAACTGGAAGAAAGAGGGTGGAAAGTATGGGTACCAGATCTTCCGCATGCTGACAAGCCAAGTATTAAACGGTATAACGAATTCATTTTTGGTAATAAAGAATGGAAATTTAATAAAGATTCGGTCCTCGTTGGACACTCGTCGGGCGCAGTGGCAATCTTAGGCTTACTGCAACATCTTCCAGAAAATACAATTATTAATGTATGTATTTTAGTAAGTGGATTTAAAGATGATCTCGGTTGGCCATCGCTCAAGGAATTATTTGATGAACGATTTGATTACGAGTTCATTAAAAAACGGAGTCGCAAATTTATTCTCATCCATTCAGACAACGATCCCCATGTCGATATCAGTCACGCAAAATTCTTGAGTGAAAAATTAGGGGGAAAGTTAATCATACTGAAAGGTCAAGGTCACTTTAATCTTGACTCCAATGTTTCCTATAAAGAATTTCCATTTTTGTTTCAGCTTGTCACACTATAATATATAGCAAAATTTTATAGCTATTACCCGAGTTGGGGGAGAGGGAATGGTTCTGATATATATTTCAAATAAAGCTCAACACTATCATAATGATCAAACGCAAATTCTTCTTTTTTCGGTAACTTATCTAAATAAAACCAGTTCGCTTCTTTTACTTCCTGATCAGGAACACCAACTTTCTTTAGTGGTTTCATAATATAAACAAAAGAAATATTTTGCCTATCTTCTTGAGCTCTGTTCGGATTATCAATAATTCTAAATAATGCTTTTACCTCTGTTTGATAGCCTGTTTCTTCAAGAGCTTCACGTGTTGCCGCCTGAGCTGTTGTTTCGCCTCGATCAACAAATCCACCAACAAGTGCAAATTTATTTGGATTGGTAAGATGGAGAGCACGTTTGACCAAAAGAATCTGATTGTCTTTAATAATCAACATGTCCACAACCGCGTGGCGCAGAGAAGCTTTATTTCCATTTTCAAACTCACAGGTAATCATATTAGTGCTATTTTAAATGAGTGGAACTGCGTCAGAAACATCCTGTTGATTGGGAAATTCTTTGTCTAATTTTTCAATGTCTTCTTTCTCCAATTTCCAATCGAGAGCACCTAGATTTTCTTTGAGATGTTCGGGATTTGTCATTTTGGAAAGAGTCACGACATTGGGTTGAGAAATGAGCCAGTTTATGGCAATTTGCGAAGGAGTTTTCTGATATTTATGAGTGAGTATTTTCATAAAGGGATTATCAGTCGTGGTGAGTATACCTTTTTGCACGGGTCGCCAGGCAATGAGGAGGACATCATTTTTTTGACAGTACTCTACAACTCCTTTTCGTTCCGGTTCACGGAAGATAAGGTTGTAATGAACCTGATTTGCGACCAATCTATTTTGTGTATGCGACTGGGCTTCTGTAAATCGCTCAACAGTAAAATTACAAACCCCAATATTCTTAACTAATCCTTCTGCCACTAATACATCCAGTGCTTTCATAGTTTCTTTAATCGGATGTTTTAGATCGGGTCCATGGAGAAGGTACAAATCGAGATAGTCTGTTTCCAATCTACGGAGAGATGCTTTGGCAGATTTGAGCACGACGTCGTAGGAAAGGTCTGCGGATGGGGCTTTTGATACGAGAAACAATTTTTTCCGGTCATATCCTTTTACCGCTTGAGCAATAAGTTTCTCCGCCCAGCCAGCAGCATATACCTCTGCCGTGTCGATGTGAATAATACCTGCGTCAATTGCATTTTTAATTGCTTGGATATCTGCTGCGTCATTATTATTTGGATCACGATCAAATCGACCACCCATCTGCCAGGTACCAAGTCCAAACACTGGCATCTCAAATCCATTTTTTAGTTTCTTTGTTGGTATTGACATAGCACATTGTACAATAGAACTATATGTTTCAAGTGAAACCATTCTTAGTTGCGGTTGCTTTCGGACTCATTGCGATCGTTCTCTTTTCAACGGTAAAAACATTCCTCACGGGCAGAGCAGCTTTTATTGTGCGAACAGATCAGAGCGCGGTGGTGAAAGAAATGCGGTCACTTAACCGATTGGAGACAGCACAGTTTACTATTGAAAAAGTAATTGAGGCAGGTACGAATGAGAATGAGTTTAAACAAATTTTATTTGGAGACAAAATTCTCCTTATCGCGCATGGCGACGTAGTTGCGGGATTTGATCTCGCAGTATTTTCTGAGAAGCAGGTTGAGGTAAAAGGCCGAACGGTAACAGTTATCCTTCCCGCGCCTCAAATTCTTTACACTAAACTTGATAATGATAAGACGCGTGTGTACGATCGTCGACAGGGACTTTTAACCAAAGGGAATAAAGATTTAGAAACAAAAGCGCGCCAAGCCGCTGAATCCGAGATTCAGAAGGCCGCATGTGGCAGCAACATTCTCAATCAAGCAGGAGTAAATGGTCGCAAACAACTCACCACTCTCTTTACCGGCCTTGGATTTACTTCAGTAACTATCATTGTCCCAGAGGTTTCGTGTTAAGGCTTTGATACACACTCACCCAATGAGACGCAATCTGCGACTGCGCGTCTTGTAGTGTCAGTGTGCCATTACATACCTGGTTATGGAGAAAATTTTCAACCGTATCTTTTTCATGAAAACCCGGCCGAGGTTCGGCAACCTCTGGCCATAGGTTTGCGATATCATTTGAACCACCAAGTTCAAGGGAGATGAGGTGATCTACCTCATACTCTCCTGGTTGATGCGAAGCGATACCATATTCTGCAAATACCTCATTTTTTAATTCAGTCGGAACATTTCGTACCTGTTTACTGTATCCTGGCACACAAATTTGATCTTTGGTTACCTCAGGAAAAATAGCGCCGGGAGTACATGCGTGATCTGGTAATCCATTCTGCGCTACGCACTCGGTAGTTTTAATACGGGGAGCAATCGTTGGATTGGCAGCACCGAGTGTTGCGGGTTGAGAGGGAGGTGTTTGAAGGCTGCGAACATAGGTAAAAAGGGCAAACAGAGCAAGGGTGAGGAGGAGCGAGGTGAGGGATTTCATACGGATGTTATAGACTTTATTATAAAAGATTTCTTACTTCTTTATTACAGAATTATTACTGATTTTATAACCTGTACCGATACTATGTAACTAGCAATTAAAAATCACAGAAAAACTATGCAAAAACAACCTACTGAAGAAACCGTAAGCGGTCGAGAGAAGAAGGAGACGGTACAAATAAATCCGATGATTGGTGGGGTGGTGGGCGCAATTGCAGGTGGTGCAGTCGGATCAGTAGTTGCGGCCGCGTTCAATAACGAGAGTACGCGGAAAAAAATTCTCGAACGGTTCGAAACAATACGTAAGCAGGCAGTGCAAACATTGAATGATATTAAAGAAGATGAGGATATACGCGAAAAGGTACGACACTATGTAAAGGAAGGTCGTAAGACGTCACGAGGGAGTGATACTAAGTAATTAGTTACTCATGAAAGGAGGTGAAATAAAAATTATGGGAATTCTTACCTGGATTATCTTAGGCTTGGTTGCCGGATGGCTCGCCTCAATGATAACCCACAGTACCCATGGGCTCGTTATGGACATTGTCTTAGGTATTGTCGGTGCATTTGTAGGAGGATTCATTATGAATATTTTGGGTCAATCTGGTGCTGAAGGTTTAAGCTTTTACAGTATTGTAGTTGCAACAATTGGTGCGATTGCCTTGATCTGGATTGGCAGAATGTTTACCTCACGAAGTTTGAATGTATAAGAATATAACAAATCCCGTTCTCTGGTCATAGGGGCGGGATTTTGTTTAGTTGAATTTTCGCACGACTGCTTTTACAATGCCGTGAATCTGCAATTCGTGAAGGGGATAAAAAGGCGGGTACTTAGGATTTGCTGATATGAGGTAACTTTTCTTGCTATCTTTTCGTAATATTTTTAACGTCCATTCGCGATCAATCTGAGCCAACACAATATCACCTGAGGTGGCTTGCTTTTGGCGGGCAATAATCACGAGGTCGCCATCAAAAATACCTGCGTTCATTAAAGAGTCGCCACTTACTCGTAACAAAAATGATGACTGCGGATCTTCAATGAGGTAGTCGTCAAGGGTGAGGTAGTTTTTATCCTCTTCAGATAAAATGGGGAATCCTGCTTTAATAAGTCCCAAAAGCGGGATGCTAAAAAATTTTGAGGTTGGCGCGAGTTTATTGTCTTCTTTTTTGATAAACCCCTCATCCATCCACTTCTGAACCATTTTAAAGATTGTGTTTTTCGAAGAGAAGTTAAAAAGCTTGAGCATCTCAGAGTAGGACGGGAGACGTTTGTGACGTTTGTAGAATTTTTTGACTTGGTCAAGGTACTGTGTTTTCATATCACTATCATAGTAAACATTCGTTCACTTTGTCAAGGGCTATTATGCAAGAAAATTTCTTGATAGCATAAGAGTATGGTTCTCCTTTTAGTTTTTGCGTTTATTTCTGGGTTAGTTACGATTCTTGCGCCCTGTATCTGGCCGCTGCTTCCCATTGTGCTCTCTTCATCAGTTGGAGGGAAAAGTCACACGAGGCCTTTGGGTATTGCGGTTGGCATTATGGCAAGCTTTACTATTTTTACCCTCGCAATTTCCTACATAGTGAGAATATTTCACCTCGATCCAAATATTTTAAGATTGTTTGCTGTTTTCGTATTGGTTTTACTCGGTTTTTCCATGATTATTCCCTCGTTATCACAGATTATTGAAGGAGGAGTAAGTCGATTGAGTCGGGTATTTGGCAGAACGGGGCAAACACAACAAAGTGATTTTAGAGGAGGATTCATAACGGGGTTATCTTTAGGTATTGTCTGGTCGCCCTGCTCCGGACCAATTCTCGCTTCAATTGCAACGTTGGCGGCAACAGGGCAGGTCACACTAAGTGTGATTTTAGTAACGCTCTCCTATGTTGCCGGTGTGGGTATTCCGCTTTTTGCTTTTGCCTACGGTGGGCAGAAGATTATTGGAAAAACTCGGTTTCTTTCAGCGTATACAGGTCGAATTCAACAAGTGTTTGGCGTTGTAATGCTTCTCACGGCGGTTGCCATTTATACTAATTACGACAAAGTTATTCAACTCAAATTACTCGACGTATTTCCTAGCTACAGTCAGGCGCTCACGAGTTTTGAAAAGAGCAGCGAGGTACAAAAACAACTCGCCGTGTTAAAAGGAAAAAATAATGATGGATTAGTCAGCGCGCCAGAGTTCACCGGTATAACTCATTGGTTAAATTCTGAACCATTATCTATGGAGAGTCTGCGGGGTAAGGTAGTGCTGGTGGATTTTTGGACATACACGTGTATTAACTGTATTCGTACTCTTCCCCATGTCACCGGATGGTATGAAAAATATAAAGATAAGGGATTTGTAGTAGTTGGAGTGCATACGCCAGAGTTTGAGTTTGAGAAAAACACAAAAAATGTACAGAATGCGTTACAGCAGTACGGCATTCATTACCCCGTCGCACAGGATAATAGCTACGCGACATGGAACGCGTTCTCTAATCAGTACTGGCCAGCAAAATATCTCATTGATGCAAAGGGAGTGGTGCGCTACACACACTTTGGTGAAGGAGAGTATGACAAAACAGAGACCGCGATCCAAACTCTCCTAAAAGAAGCAGGGCGTCAGGTACAACTACCCATGAACTCACCTCCTGATCAAACTCCCCCGACTCGTCTTACCCCCGAGACATACCTAGGGTTGAGGCGCGGAGAGGGACGTGTACAACTGAGCGGTAGTTGGAATGTACAGGATGAGTATGCTGAATCTGGAAAAACTACCTCTCTCACTCTCACCTTTTACGCGAATAAAGTATTTCTCGTGATTACTCCGAAAGACGTGAACAGTGTGGTGAAAGTATTTCTTGACAACACAGTAGTGAATGGAGCAGTTGTGGGTAAAGATATTCGGAGTGGTACCATTGTTCTCGATACGCCTAGATTATATGAGCTTATTGATCTGCATGGTATACCAGGGAATCATATGCTGCGCCTTGAGTTTCTCACCCCCGGTGTCAAACTCTTCGCCTTCACGTTTGGTTAGCTTTTCTTTTAAGAAAGAAAAAATACAACGCGGAAATGTAGATCATCATAACTGCAAATTTTGCTCCACTGAATTCCCGCTCTAATCCAAAAAGATTTTTTAGCAGGTGACCAATGAATGTTTCGCTTGTGGGAAGAAAGGTGAGAGGGAGGGGGAGAAGTGTATCGAGGTGCACGTGTAGGTAATACTCAGTCAATATTGTCACGCCATTTTTTACAAATGACGCGCCGAGAATTATGATAGCGTACTCAGTAACTTTGAAAATTTTACCGATAGAAAACTTGATGTAGGCGAGAAATGTTGCAGCACCCAAGATTGCAGAGATTGCAAACCCCAAGAAAAGTCCGGCAATGTTTTCTATAAATTTTGAAAAGAGTGAGGTGGTTGCGGTAAACAGGGCAATCTCAAACCCCTCACGGATAATAAAAAATACGATTGTTGCAAAGAGTGAGAGATCAAACATATTTTTCTGCAGTTTTTGGTGGGCAGAAATAATGCTTTTAGAACGTTTTAAGACAAAAAAATTGTGAAGAGAAAAAATAACATAAGCGATGAAAAATCCAGAGAATACCATGAGATATCCTTCCAAAAGATCAGTACTTTTTTCAGTAAATATCTGGTGTGCTTTTTCTCCAAGGAGAAATACAATTGTGGGAAGTAACAGTGAGAATAAAAGTCCCAGTAAGCTTGCGAGAATAATCTCTCTTTCACGCTTGAGATTAAGTTTTTTTGAGATTCCCAGGAAAACACCAATGATGAGAAACACTTCTAAGAATTCGCGCAGCGAAATAACAAGGGTAGGAAGCATAGGATTACTTATGAGGTAATAATTATATTATAGAGTTGTGACAATATAATTGTCAACGAGAAATTGCTGTTGTTTTCTTTCAGAAAACTGTTATAATAACCGGTAATGAGTCTGAGAAATACCAGCCAAAATCATTGGCATTATTTTTTTAACCTTCCTCGGGAGGCTGGTATTTGTGTAGGTAAGACCCAAACCTAAAATAAATTTTTGTTAATACCAACCTCCCAAACGGGAGGTTTTTTTGTTGGGTAAAATCTATGGAAAGAAAACTTTTAAATTTTTCATTACTGGAACAGGGAAAGGCGTCGCGTATCAACAACGCGCGAAATGCCATGCTCCCTAATGGATTAACGCCGGATGAGTTGTCATCCGATAGGCGTGAGGCCTGGAAAAATGTTCTTGGAGAGGACTTTTTACAGCGGGTGCTTCTTATGACTGACCCAAGCTCCGACGCGAGCCTCGTGCCAGAGCAGTTAGTAATCTCGGGCGGTTGGTGCGCGCTCCGCACTGCTGATGCAAACTATCTTGACAAAGGGCTGGTCATTGACCCCTCAACGGGAACGACAACCCCGATACGGAGTGCTGAGCAGGTGGCTGACTTTATAAAACAAAGCGTCTCATTCGATCAGATCGTTGACGCCATCGGTACGCCAAGCAATCCCGGCTTAGAGTATGTGTCTATCTCGGAGTCAAAACTTTGGAGTGAAAAAATTATCCAAAAACTTATTAGGTGTGGAAAAACATTAACTCCCACCGATAAAGATGCTATCACTGAGGCTGTGGAACAGGCAGAACTCGTGAGATATCAGATAACCGAACGGTACTTGCAGATTATGACCGGAAATTCTGACTTGAGGCTTACACGCGTGCCGGACTATGAAGTTCTCGAGGATATCGCACGAGCAAGAGATGATCTTCTGAGGAGAGCGCATGTAAATCTCGGTACTCTCGTCGGGAGATATCCTAATGAGCGCGAGAAAGTTGGAAATGGCACTATCGTCTGGAGTATGTACTCGCAGCCATATTTTGAAACGCTCAAAGATCGTGGCTTTATCTCACCCAAACGAGAGACATTCCTTATTGTCGAACCAATCTTCCATGCATGGGCTGATTCTGAAATAGGAAACGACTTGGTACAGAACGTCCAGGGAGATCGAGGAAAATATTTTCAGCCTGGCATCAACAACCGGACGGGTCAGGTAGCATATGTGGAGTGTCTTACCGCAGATCGAGAATCAGTGCGGCGGCAGCTCAATTGCGCCGAAGTACCAAACGTCACTAACTTTTATGCAATGCTTGAGTCGGGTGAACTTGCAGCGGAACAAAATCTTATACTTGATCCTATGCAAAATAAGCTTTTCTTGTGGGGTATGAATATATTTCCGAGAGGTGCAACACTGCGTGCGCTCGAGGGACTTATCGAAGTAAAACAGGATTTTGACCGTGAGAAAAAAGAGATGATCGAACAAATAAAGGGTCGTACGGAGATTCAACAGGCTGTAGCCACTATGCGTGCTCAGTATTTGTATGAGAGAATATTACCGTTAAACACAGTTATCAATGAAGAGTTGGGAATCTTATTTCTTACACTCACCGATGGAATAGTGTTATAAATTTATCCGCAAAATATGAAAAAACTGAGTCGCGTTGCACTAACTGATTTTCTGACTGGATCGACTATTCTCTCAACAGGAGGGGGTGGGTCATACGCTTCTGCGGTGAAACTATTAAAAAAAGCTTCTGTGAGTCTGGTCCAACTCGAAGATCTTGACCCGGAAGGCATTGTTTGCACGGTATTTGGTGTCGGAGGAAAACAGTTGAATGATCCGGTTAAATCTATAAAACTCGCCTACGAGGTGTTCCAGAAAATAAGTAAGGATAAAATAGTTGCAATTATTCCTGTTGAGATCGGTCCCTTGGCAAGTGCGATCGGTATTTTCTTTGCCAGTAAACTACGCTTACCTGTTGTTGATGCTGACATCGTTGGCATGAGATCGTCACCTGAGGTATTTCTCGAAACGATCACATTAAAAAATCTCAAACGCGAACCTATAGTCATTGCGAATGAAAAAAGTGCCGCTGTTCTCTACGAGTCTTCTTCATATAAATTTACTGAAGACTTCTTGAGAAACTTTGCAGTACTGTCAGGTGGTGATGCGTTTGTCATGGGATACCCACTGAAGGTAAAGGATATAAAAGGAGTTGTTGGTGAAGGGAGTATTACCGAATCTATCGCGATTGGAGCAGACCTTTGCAACGTGAGGGATGGAAAGCTTACTCTTAAAGAATTTTGCAATAAAAATCAATTGGTAAATTTGGGCGAAGGAAAGATAGAACAGGAAAAGAAAAATAATACGAGAGGCTTTACCGAGGGATCATACACGATAAAACTTTTACCAGACAAGAAAGCAGAGATTTCTATTAAAAACGAGAATATTACTGTCACGATTGGTGGAAAATTGATTGTTACGGTACCTGACTTAATATGTCTTCTTGATATAAACACCCATAGAGGAGTAGAGAACTTTGCTCAGAATAAAGGTAAAAAGGTAGCGATTCTTGCCCGAAAAGCAATTGCAATATGGAGAACGAGTCAAGGACGAAAATTATTCAGTCCTCAAAGTCTTGGATTACCATTTAAACAAAAACTCTTATGAGCCAGGAAGTATTTAATCCAACAGGATACAATATGCCAAAGCCCACCCGTATGCTCATCGTTGATGATCTGAGGGAAACAAACACCATGGCTAAAATGTATGTGAGGGATCTTGCAAAAAAGGTAGATTCGGACCGCGCTGCGATTATGACAGACTCAGAACGGCTCACCCGGAGGCTCAGATCTCGATACGATCGGGCAGTTGAAGATGAGTTACTGGACCCACTTGATCTTATGGTCGGAGTAGGTCTGGCAGGAGATATTATCGCATACTCTCTCGGTATAAAGGCACCAGTCATAAGAGTTAATCCGACAAGGGTAGTGGCCGAAGACGGAATGCCAATCATAGTAAGTAAAACCGGTGTTCCTTTGGAGGAAGAGGTTGCGCGCGGACTGGAGAGAGTAAAAAATAGAGTAAAAAATCAGGACAAAATCAGATCGATCGGTATCGTTGACGACACGGTGTTTTTTGGCGGCACCGCGATTGTGGTGAGAGATACGCTGCGGACCGTTTTTCCTGATGCGCAATACTCTGTGCTCACGCTCACCCACGTCGCTCCTTTTGTAAAGGACGTGATAACAGATATGAGAATTATCTCCGGACTCAAACTGACGTCCGACCCAAATTCGCAACGGGGAATTAACACGCTTAACGCAGATGACTTTATGAATAGGGAAGCCATTCGACTCCAGGACGGCACGTCGATTCCATTTACGCAAGAGGAGAACTGGATGAAGGCATGGTTTGGCGAGAACTATGGGGTAGCACTCTACATCTGTAACGTAATGCGATATTATTATTTGTATGGTAACCATGAATAAACTTAAAATAGGCGTAATTGGGTCGTATCGTGATAAATATTTTGATGAAAAACTCATAACTATTGCCTTTGAAACGGGAAAACGAATTGCGGAAAGTGGGTCCACTCTAATTGTCGGACCAGAGCCTATGAAAGGGTTAAACAGTGGAGTCATTGCTGCCGCGGCCGAAGGCGCGAAGTCAGTGGGGGGCTTAGTCGTAGGCATCCTCTCTAGAATGCCTACGGGATATGAACCAAAATATATTGATGTCATGATTTATTCTGGAGGAGAGATGGGTGGTATGAGAGAAGTTGTGTTAACATCCTCCTGTGATGCAATAATCTCAATTTGTGGTGGTGCCGGTACTTTATGTGAGATGGCACTCGCATACCATAACAGAGTTCCTGTAGTGGCTATAAAAACTACGGGAGGGGTAAGTGCAAAGTTTGCCGGACAATATCTTGATTACAGAAAAGAACTCCATACCCCGATTACTGCAGCCGCGAGTCCGCAAGAGGCAGTAGAAAAGGCGATTCTTTTGGCAAAAAACTATCGCAAAAAAAGGACACCAGTATAATACCAACATGAATCTTCACAGGATTAAAGTACTACGGAGAGTTTTGAAGGAGCAAAAAATCGATGCGCTGTTGGTGACTAACTTCTACAACATTCTTTACCTCACTGATTTTAAGGGACTCTCGCCTGACGAGCGGGAGGCGTATGGGGTGGTGACGAGAGATAAGGCGTATCTTTTGACAGATGGGAGGTATTTAACAGAGAAGTTGAAGGTTGACAGTGCACGGTTCGCGGTTGAATGTAGACTCATCGACTATAAAAATAACTTAGTTACTCATCTTAAAAAAATAGCTGAAGAAGAAAAAGTTAAGATGTTTGGTTTTGAAGCGGAGGATTTAAAAGTTGCAGAATACAGTTCGTTCAAAGAAAAGTTAGAGGTAAAACTTGTTCCAACGAGCAAATTGGTGAATAGTCTCCGTGTGATAAAAGACACCACAGAGATAGAGGCAATACGGAAAGCATCTAACCTTACTGATCAGTGTCTGCGGGAGATAGTGGAAAAAATTTCAGTTGGAGTGAGTGAAAAAGAAATTACTCACAGAATTGAGTTTTGGATTAAGAGAAAAGGATACGATCTCGCATTTGAGCCAATCATTGTTGCAGTTGATAAAAATTCTACAATTCCCCACTACGATACGAGAACCGGTCACGGCGTGGTCAAAAAAGGCTCAGTGATTCTCATCGATTTCGGGGTAAAGTATAAAAATTATATTTCTGATATAACCCGCATGTTTTTTGTAGGTACGCCAACCCCCGAGGTTGTACAAACATACAACGCACTTCTTGCGGTACAGGAAAAAACCATAGCACAAATAACAAGGGGAGCTCGATTGCAAGACATTGACGCGTTTTGTCGAAAAGAACTAGAGAAAAACAGACTCCCCAATTTTCCCCATGGCACAGGGCACGGTATAGGACTAGAGATTCATGAAGAGCCTCGTGTCAGTCCGCACGTAACCTCGCAGGTTACGGAGGGGCAGGTGTTTACCATTGAGCCGGGGGTGTATCGCGAGGGGAAATGGGGCATGCGCATTGAGGATAGCGTGGTGATCCAAAACGGAAAAGCACAGATCCTTACAAAGTTTTCTAAGAAATTAATCGTATTGTAGGCTCGCTTGCTTCACTCGCCTTCAGGCTTACTTTCGGGGAGAGGTTGTTCATTTGCCATTGTCATTGTTTGTTCTGCCTCTTTTTGTTTGGGAAGGGGGATGTCGACGAATACTTCATTGGCTTTTGCTTTTAGTTTTTCTGTGATGTTTTTCTCCCGCTCCATCTGATTCATTACTACTTTTGCTGCCTCAAGTTTTGCCTTCAGGTATACGAGAAGCTCTCCCGTTTTCATATTATTGATCATGAAAATTGGCAGGATGTAGCCAACCTCGTCGAGTCCCTGCATCCGAAGTTTCTCATCGCGCGCAACGAGCTTGTTTAATGTATTGGTAATAAACACAATGTCTTGATTCAGCCACTGATTGCGGGAAGTCATATTCTCACTTACCGGTACCTCACCTTTTTCATACTGGTGTGTCCACATTTTTTTCACCTCTTCATAGTCTTCGATGGAAATCGTCGCAGGAATCGCGATAGATTGTTCAACGTGCAGCTCAGGGGAAGCAACAAGGGGAATTTGCATATGGACAATTTTTTCTACTGCTTCAGCCTGAATATTTTCTTTCTGCGCAACTTCTTTGGCAAGTTCTTTGTTCGTTTGCAAGGCCTCAACTACTTTTTGCAATACTTGCACAACTTTTTCTTTCTCCTCACCGGTATCTTTCACAATTGCCGAAATTACGTCTGAGGAAACCTCCTGGGTATGCTGTTTGTAGGAGTTAATAATAGACTGTGCTTGCGGTACGGTGACAGACGCGCCTTGGGCAATGGTGGACATGGTGGTTGCATGTGCGGTAAGTACTGAGGCAAGTGACTGATTAACTGATGAAACTTTTTCCGGAGAAAGTTTTACCTGTGTTGAGACAACCTGCATGACTGAGTTAAGCTGCGGCGCCACGGCAACAATTTTATTTCTATTCTCAATTTGTTCAGCGCCGGACGACGCAGTGGCAGATAAGATTTGTTTCGCGAGCACATCCTCTTTAATAGCGCGGTTAAAAAGTTCTGTGCGCAGATTCATATACTTTTGCCGATCTGTGGGCGACTCAGCTTTTGTGGGATTGCCAAGATACTCAAGGTTTCGTTTCACTACCTCTTGTGTCTCCTTATTCGTCTCAAATCGGGCAACATCGGTGAGTTTTGTTGCAGAAAGATTGAGTGTTTTTGAAATTTCTTCAGTTTTTGTTCTCTTAATTTCCTCAATAGTTTCAAGTCTTTGGGAAATATTCACCGGTATATCTTTCTCAACTTTAAGCTGTCCACTGAGTGAGGGAAGAGAGGGTTGTGTGGGCGGAGTGGGTGGGTTGTTTCGCATCTGATCATAGAGTGAGTAGAGAATATTTTTCATGGCATAAATACCATCACAACAGTAGCTTCTAAAGTAGCGAAGGAGAAACCAAGGGAAAAATATTACCGCCCAGAGCATAATGAGGGTGATGACATACTCAATAAACGTATCGACATAACTCCCGTTATTGAAAATACTCAACTTTTGAGCCGGGCCACCATAGAGAATATTAAGGGCTGTTGGGTAAATATAGCCGCTCCCATCAGAAGCATTTGTTCGAGAAAAATCAAACACAAAGGGAATACCATTTTTCCAGATACGTGCCAATGCTCCCAAAAAGAGGGCGAAGAGCGGTCCATACATGAGCCACTGGAAAAATACCCCAATCCATATCCATCCGACGTTGCGAATTACTACAAAGGGAAAAAGAATTGCCAAGAATGGCGAGACAAAAAGGAGAAGCCAGAGAATAATTTTTCGCAAAATAAGCATGACTCCCATAATGTAGTAGGTGATATTGGTAAGTTGCATAAGGAAAAGCTGGGTTTTTCCCGCTTCCTGCGCGCCATAGTTAAGATCGCGGCAACCAGTAAATGTGGTGTAGCTTATTTCCTGACTCGTACTTGAGGAAAAATAAATATTGAAAAAATCCTTTACCCCGAGGTTTTCAATAAAAAATTTCATGAAAATTTCTGAGAGTTGAATGAGGAGAAGAACAATAGAGGCGGAAAATGTAATAAACAACAGTGCGCCTGCAATTTTTCCAATGGCAGGCCACACTTTAATTTTCATGTCAAAGTTGGTGCGCTGCCCCACAATAAAACCAATACCTAAGATTGCGGCAATAAGTATGACAAAAAAGTAGGCGATATTACGGGTCACGTTCCAGACAGATTTAATCGTGGGATGGTCGTCAATTGCGTTTTTGCTAAAGACCCAGGCAATAAACTGGCGGGCGCGCTCATTTGCTTTTCCCTGAGAGGTGACATCGGGATCTTGAATCCAAAAGTGGTAGAGTGCAGGATTTTTTTTAAACTCTTCCAATGAGGAGGCACAGGCTTCAGGTCGTTTCTGAGCAGTATAAAATGTACAGAGAGCCTCCACATTCCCCACAGATTCGCACGCGACAGGATCAAGGTCGAGTTTTACCGTCTCTTTTGCGGTAACCGAAAAAAAAGAAGCCCCCACTGCAAAAAATCCAATTACTGCAAAGCCGATAAGCAATTTTTTCATACGGTTTAGGTAGCTTTTAAGGTAAAAAATCCGACAGCAGCAATTATACATACGAGACCCATGACTGCAATAGTATTGCCGAAAGTTGTCTCACCCGTTCGAGGAATTGAGGTTGGGAGACGAGTAGTTGGAGTTGGATTACCAGGTGCAGGCGTTGCGGTTGGAGAGCTAGGGGCAAATAGAGTGCAGAGTTCAGTTGAACCAGGTGAGTCTGCAATTAACTTAAACGTTACGTTTGCAAATGTTCCTTTTCCCTTAAAACCTGTCGGGTTTGAACCGGTAAAAACTAGTTTACCGTCTCCTTGATTTGAGACGTCAACAGACGTTGTTGCATCACCGGGAGTCGCGCTTACGTACTGGAGATACTGGGTTTGGTAGCTGAGTCCCACTTGTGCGTTCGATACGCTCGTGCCTTGGGTATCCATATTAATCGTAAAGGTAACATCTTGCCCACGAGTTAACGTACCAGAGGGAGCAATCAGTTCGTAGGTAACGCCGACGGCCTGAGCGAATTGTGCAATCGTAAGAAATACAACAAAGCAAAGAAGCAATAGGAGCCGTGTATATAAACGCATAGTATCATAGTAGCGGAAGTGAGGTGGGTTGACAAGGGTTATTTCTATCTGCTACAGTAAATGTAATATCTCCCTTTTATGAAAAAAATTATTTTTATTTGTTTTTTTATTTTTTGTTCACTTATAGTTCCTTCACGAGTACGGGGAGAGCAGCAGGAGGTGGATCGTTTTACCTGTTTGCAAGTACAGCGTTGTGATGAGGAGACGGCAAACTGTTCGGTAAAAGATAGTCATAGAGTAAAGCTTTCAAGTCGTGCTGATGCACGATCACTTCCCGACGCAAAAACATACATTATTGAATGTCTCTCAACTCCAACGGGTCAGACCTGTACCACCGGAAACACACAGGCTGATAATTTTGTGTACCACCGAGATAACACCACGAGTGCGCTTGCCCAATCGGTAAAGTATGAGTTTCAGGGATTTTTTAAGAGTGATGGAAAAACTCCTGCTGCAAATCCCGTTGATAGCAATAATAGTGGCGACATTGGGGTGTATGAGTGGCGTTCCTACACACAAAATCAGGTACCGCGCAAATTTTTAAGTCTGAATCGCTACATTCCCAAGGTAACAGCGAATGGGCAAGGGGGGCAGCAACAGGGTACGTTTAGTTTTGATACAACCTCAAAAAATTGCGTTTCCATAAACTGGGATCCGTATGGTCGAGTTTTCGATAGCCAAACGTTAGAACCCGTGCCAGGGGCCGAGGTAACACTCTACAAGGTGGAAAGTTCTGGGCAGGCAACAATTGTAAAAGATATTGTGGGTGGTAATGTAATAAATCCGCAGCATACTCCAGACAACGGAGGATTTACGTTTGTAGTGCCAAACGATACCTATCGGATCGGGGTGGCGTCCGCGGGGTATGACTTTCCGAACATTGCCTCAAAATTAAACACAAACTATGCAAAGGTTTACTCAGATATGTACCGGGGAGAAGATATTGTCCAGAGCGGTAAAATTGAGCATCGTGATATTCCCCTCGACTCAGCGTCGGGCGGCAAAACGTACAAACTCACCTACACTTTTTTCCAAGAGATAAACAAATTTACGGGCAAAATTATTATTGAGGGAAAGGCTTCCCATCCCTACACGAAGTTTACCGTTACTACAGAAAAAGCAGGTGTTCGTTACCATGACGCAACAGTCGCGCAGGCTGATAAAAATGGAACGTTTTCCATTACCGTTGACCCCAGTACGTTTGAGCCGGGAGAGGTGATGGGGCAACTGGAGGTGACAAAGGTTGATGTGAGCCGCGGCCCCTTAAGTAGCCTCTTAAACTTCTTTTCAGTATTCGCGCAGGAAACCTCAACGGTAAAACTGGAATCAATTCCAAATTATTTAGAAGGAGTGGCCTATGACGCTGCGAACAAACCCCTCGCAAACGCAAAAGTCGGCGTGTACTTAGCTTTTTCTGACAGCTCATTTTATGAGACTGCCACCGATGATAAAGGATTTTTTCGCATTACTTCAGAACACTTACCCTACATGCCGTACCGACTTCGCTATAACGCTACTTCTGGTACGCAGATTACCGTTGCTCCTTCAAAATTTTTAGTCCAGAACACAAAGTACTTGAGTGATAATAATATAAGTACTACAAAGTACCGTGATAGTAGTGGAAAAGGGTTCACGGATCCAGCCACGACGGTTCGATCAGGTGGATTTGCACAAAATCCACAGGGCGGAACAAATAACCCAAAGCAAAATAGTCTGATACCTGCCGCAGTGAATCAATCACCAGTGCTATTATTTGTCGTGATTGTTTTCCTCCTCGTCGGTGCTGCCGCACTCCTTCTCGGCGTGTATCTGTATCATAAAAATAAGCAACCTCTCCCTCCGACAGCTCCCTAAATTTCCTCATCAATGTGGACTATAGTCCACAGCTTCCGAGAAAACTTTCTGTGAAAATAACTGCATGCTTGCGAAAGTGTTTTCAGGAACTACGATTGGGTTGGAGGGGGTACTCATTGATGTGGAGGTGGATGTTGCTAACCGTGGATTTCCTACCTTTACTATTGTAGGGCTTCCCGGCAAAGCAGTGGACGAGGCAAAAGATCGGGTCCGCAGTGCAATTACTCACGCCTCATTTGAGATGCCAGATTCGCGAATGACAGTGAACCTCGCGCCGGCTGATATTCCAAAAGTTGGGTCAAGCTTCGATCTTCCTATTGCCGTGGGCATTCTTGCCGCAACTGGTCTCATTGATCGCACTACTCTTTCGAAAAAACTATTTGTGGGTGAGTTGTCGCTTGAGGGGCAGGTGAGAAAAATTCCTGGCATCATATCTATAGCACTCCTTGCGAAAGAACAGGGTATTGAGGAGCTATTTGTACCGTTTGGAGCGAGTGATGAAGCCGCGCTCATTGAGGGTATTACCATTTATCCGGTAAAAACACTTACCGATCTTATTTTACACCTGAATGGTCAGCAGCTCATTGCGGAAAAACCTCCCATTGATCTAGAAACTCTCAGTGAAAAGAGTGAGTGGCCGGTAAATTTTAGTGATATTCGCGGCCAGGCGCAGGCAAAACGTGCTCTGGAAATTGCAGCCGCAGGATTTCATAATGTACACCTCACCGGTCCACCAGGTACGGGAAAAACATTGCTCTCTCGGGCGTTTGCGTCAATTGTGCCTCGTATGGAACGAGAAGAGGTGCTTGAGGTCTCTAAAATTTACTCAGTTGCCGGTTTACTGCAGAAAAAGAATTTTATTCTCGAGAGACCCTTCAGAAGTCCCCATCACACTACTTCACGCATCGGCCTTATTGGTGGGGGAAGCATTCCAGCGCCTGGCGAGATCTCCCTCGCCCATCGCGGTGTGCTTTTTTTAGACGAGTTTCCTGAGTTTACCCACACGACACTGGAATCACTGCGCCAGCCAATAGAAGATGGCATGGTTACTATCTCCCGAGCTTCAGGAAGCCTTACGTTTCCTAGTCGTTTTATTCTACTTGCCGCATCCAATCCCTGTCCGTGTGGTTACTTTGGTCACCCGCAAAAAACCTGCCACTGCTTACCCGGTATGATCAATCGTTACCGGAAAAAAATATCGGGTCCTATTTTAGATAGAATCGATCTCCATGTTACCGTGCCGGTGGTTGAGGAGGAAAAGCTTATCTCATTTACCCCAGGCGAGTCGAGTGAACACATCGCGGGTCGGGTGATGGCAGCAAAAAACATTCAGCGAGAACGTTTTAAAAATACAAAAGTGAAAACAAATGGTGAGATGACACCAGTGGATATCAGAGAATTTTGTCATTTTAGTTCTGAGTCGCTTGAGTTTCTTAAAGACGCCTTGCGAAAGCTTTCTCTCTCGGCGAGAGCCTATTTCAAAGTGGTAAAAGTAAGCCAGACTATTGCTGACTTGAGCGGTGTGAAAGAGATCGGGCTCGCAGAGGTTGCTGAAGCGTTGCAATACCGTCGGACTGAGGAATAATACTGTTGACAAACAATTTTAGTTAGGGTAACCTTACAAATATGAAGCTTCTGAAATCTATTAAAAACTTCCTAATGGTTTTAAGTTTTTCACTGAGTGTTCCCGTTGCATCAGCATTTGCCGCAGAAAACGTGCAGGCGACACTGGGTTTTGCAATCCCAACATTGAGTGATTTACTTACCTTTATTATTCGATTTTTCTTTGCGATTGCCGGACTCGCCGCACTTCTTTATCTTTTGCTCGGTGCGCTCGCATGGATTACCTCAGGAGGTAGTAAAGAGGGAGTAGAAAAAGCACGAGAAAAAATTCAGGCTGCAATTATTGGGGTAATTCTCATAGTCCTCGTCTTAGCTCTTATTTGGACGCTTGAAAAGATTGTATTTTCAGAAAAGATTTGCTTTGGCCTTTCCTGTCCATTAACGTTGCCTTCACTCATAAAGTAAATACGGTATGAACGACTGGGTTAAGTCTGGCTGCTTAGTTGACGGAGTCCCCACATTAAAATGTCTCGAGGTCGTTTTTAACAATTTCTTGCTTCTTTCCGCAGGGTTGTTTGTCCTTGGATTATTTATAATGTTTCTCATTGGTTCCTACACGTATCTCACCTCATTTGGGAACCCAGAAAAAATTAAGAAAGCTCAAGGAACGTTTCGCAGTGCCATTCTCGGTCTTGTTATTTTCCTCGGGTCATACCTCATTTTAAAAACAATTGACTTCTTGTTTTTAGGTGGGCACGATCGTATCTTTCAGTTTAAAATAGAAGGACCATAAATTATTTTCCTGGAGTTACAAAGATTACTCGCACACCTTTTTCCTCTGGCAGTGGGGATAGGAGATGGTCATTGGTAAAAAAATAGCGATACCCAAGATAGAGGAGTGTAGCGCCGCCAACAATTATACACAGGTAGCCGATAACTTTCATACATTCACGGTTTCTCTGATAAGGTACTGAGGTCGGTGTTGAATCTCTCGGTAGATTCTACTGATGTACTCGCCAATAATCCCAATAGTAAGAAGCTGCACTCCTCCCAAGAACATAATCCCCACAAAAAGCGCAGTCCAGCCAGATACCCACTGTGAGGAAAGAAACAATTTTCCCAACACTGCGTAAATAATACCAACAAAGCCAAGGGAAGCACTTAAGAATCCAAAGTAGGAGGCAATGCGAAGAGGTTTTGTGGAAAATGAGGTGATGCCGTCGAGTGCAAAGTTAATCATTTTTGATAGGGGGTAATGAGTGGTACCAGCATGTCGTTTCATCCGTTCAAAATAAACATACTCAATGGGGTAGCCGCCCCAGGCAACCAAACCTCGCAGGAATCGGGAGCGTTCGGGAAGCTTGTTTAAGAAGTCTACAATCTCCCGGTCAATGAGTCGGTAGTCGCCAACCTCTGGGGGGATGGGGGTATCTGAGAGAAAGTTAATAAACTTATAGAAAAAGTGGGCAGTCTTTTTTTTGAAAAAATTATCGCTCTCTCTTTTTGCGCGTTTCGCGTACACAATTTTTGCACCATGCTTCCATTTCTCAATAATTTCAGGAATAATTTCTGGTGGGTCCTGAAGATCCGCGTCCAGGCTCAACACACAATCACCTTTTGCAGTGTTGTAACCACAGGTAAGTGCCATCTGATGACCAAAGTTACGATTGAAAGTGATGAGTTTGACATTTTTATTTTTCTTTGCGTACTCCTTAATTTTTTCATGAGTGCGGTCGGTTGAACCGTCATTCACAAAAATGAGTTCATACTTATAGTTTTCAACTATAGGAATGAGTCGGTGGATAAGAGGTTCGCAGTTGTCCTCTTCATTGTAGACAGGAATAATTATGGAAAGCAGAAAGTCTTTCATGGTTTTTAACTCTGAGAGTTAATGTTACGGGGCCGGGAGTTGAACCTGGTCTAGAAGATTATGCACGTTTCTCCCATTACTGAGAGGGTTGGACTATGTCTTCATCCCGATAAATCGGGAGCCGGCGTGTAGTCTCTACGGGGTCCTTCGTTTGTTGGACTTCCCACGGCGTTGTCCCTTTGGGATTTCACCGTTATAGCCAGTTATCTAGTAAAATTACTTTTAAAAGAGCCCATTTTGAGCCTTCTGTGCAACCGTACACTACCCCGTAATATATATAGTGGAGTATACCTAAAGCACATTAATAAGTCAATCCATTTTTTGAATATGATAGACTAGACATATATCTATATGGCCAAGTCTAAGAAAATGTTAGAAGCACGTACATTAAGGAGGGAGGGAAAGAGCATTAAGGAGATTGCTAAATCACTTACGGTTTCAGTGGGGAGTGTGAGTTCTTGGTGTCGTAATGTCGTGTTAACGAACTTCCAGATAGAAAATCTAGCGAGACGATCAACAGATCCTTTTTTTGGCAAAAAACAGGAATATATCTTGAAAAGAAAACGAGAAACTGATAATAAGATACGGAATCTAAGAGAGCAAGGTATCGAGGAAATTGGCAAACTTACAACGAGAGAAATTTTTCTCATAGGTGTTGCTTTATATTGGGGAGAGGGCTTTAAGAAAGATCATCAGGTTGGTTTAGCAAATAGCGATATAAAAGTTGCAAAATTTTTCATGTACTGGCTTTTAAGATGTTTTTCTCTTACGAGTAGTCAACTCATTTTTCGAGTAACGGTAAATGCTTCTTATAAAGAAAGGATAAGGGAAATAGAAGAGTACTGGGCGCAAGAACTTAATGTGTCAATTAGCGATTTTTCAAAGCCATTTTTTCAGAATACAACGTGGAAAAAAGAATACGAGAACAAAGAGGATTATCATGGGGTGGTTAGGATAAAAGTGAGAAAGAGTATGGATTTTTTAAGAAAAATACATGGATATATTGAAGGACTTGCACGCCACACAACTAATGTTTAAAAAACACGTCTGCCCATTGTTTATAGGGTGGTTGGGGGGTTGGAGTAGTGTGGGGGATAGTGGGAGTTGGGAGGGGAATAATGACTGCCACCTCATTTGGCTTACCCAGACCGAGTTTATTGCGGATAATTTTTTCGATCTGATTGGGATCACTATTTTTTAAAATCGCTGTTTTCAGACTCGTATTTTTCTGCTGAGTCTGATCGAATTCATTTTTAAAATCTTCGTAGAAACTGTAATTTTTTCGGTACTCGAAAAGATTTTTTGTAAGTGAGGAGATGAGAAAAAGAAAGAGAAGGATAAACAGTACGCGTTTAATAGTCTTCATATGATATCGTCATTCTGGTGATCCGCCAAAGGCGGGTCATCCAGAATCTTAATGAGAAGTAAGCGTATTGATTATTTTCATAATGCGGCTCGGATCGGCTTTACTCCTGAGCTCCTTCATACAAACCCCAATAATTGCCTTAGGATCGCGCGCTATGAGCTCTTTATTTGCCTCTAGTATGCGCTGTACCATACTTTTCAGCTCCTCGTCTGACATCTCGGCAGGCAGGTAGCTCCGCGCGATATTTTTCTGCGCCTCACTCTGTGCTACCAGATCAGTTCTTCCACCTGTTTTAAAAGCGTCAATTGATTCTTGTAGCTCTTTCACCTGTTTTCGCAGGATACCTACGGTCTCCTCATCAGTAAGCTCTGTTTTTTTATCAATCTCTTTGTTCTTAATTTGTGCTAAAATGAATCGTAGTGTCTCAACTTTTTGTTTGTCGCCTGATTTCATCGCGTTAATTTGGTCCGCTTGCATTTTCGTCTTTATCATTTCATAATTATAGTCTATGTCCAGAAAAAATCCTGAGGATATCGTTGACATGGTGAGCCACTTTCAAAAAGACATTCTTGAACACAAGCCAACCGCTACTCAGATGTACCAAGAGATTCGTATGATGCAGTTTAAAATCAAACCACTCCAAGGTGATATCTCACTGCTCAATCTCACAAACGCCCACTTCATTGAGATTCTGTGGAGTTTGGGGAAACTCGATGAGTTTTTTCAGGGTCACTATAAAAAAGTTACCCTTCGAAAACGAGATTTATTTTTGCGATTATTTGATGAGATTCATGGAAAATTCCAAGATCAGTTAAACGCGCTCAATTTAAAACCAGAGCGAATTCCCGATTCCTCCGAAATGTTTGAGATGGAGATTTTTAAAGAACGTAGTGCAAAACCCAACTAACTTTCTTCCTCATGAAAAAGTTTCCTATCATACTCGACCTTGAGACGAAATATACATTTCGTCAGTTTGATGATCACAAAAAGCTTGGCGTGTCGGTTGCGGTGATATATGACTATGCGGATAATGAGGGGAAAGTATTTTTCGAAAATGAGCTGAACAAACTATTTCCCTTTTTGGAAAATTGTTCCTACATCATAGGTTACAACTCGAAAAGTTTTGATATGCCCGTTCTTCAGGCCTACTACCCCGGCGACATCACGCACTTTTCCCAGTTTGATATGCTTGAAGATATTCGTGAAAAACTTGGTCGTCGCCTAGCGTTAAACGATCTTATCTCCGCGACATTGGGAAAGAAAAAATCAGGGCACGGCCTCATGGCAATTGATTATTATAAAGAAGGAAAATTTGATGAACTTCGTCAGTATTGTTTAGATGATGTGATGTGTACAAAAGAACTATTTGATTATGGGGTACGTACCGGCGAGATTTATTTTTTAAGTGAAAATGGGAAACAGACAATAAAAGTAGATTGGAAAAAGTATCTCGAAGACTCCGGCTCCTCCTCGGACATGCCCCTCACCCTCCCTTTTTGAGTATAGATTTGATAAAATATACAAGCGTTGTTGTATTTGTGCACTTTAATTTTATATTTTCCCTCGTAGCTCAATGGTAGAGCAGGTCGCTGTCAAAGGCAGCTCTATAAAGCAATTTATAGTGAAAAATGGGGTGAATTGCAGGAAACCTAAATTCAATGGAATATGGTAATCTGCAGCCAAGTTCTGACGAATAGTCGGAAAAGGTTCAGAGACTAGGTGAATACACCTTAGAGCGCCCCACATCCAGAACACTGGATGAAGAAATAGTCCACACCTCAATGAAAATCGAGGATATGTGTAACGACAAGGTTCGTGGTTCGAATCCACGCGGGGGAGCAAAGTAAATTTAGAGCCTTATAACAATCTACTTCTTGTAAATCCATTAGTTGATATGGGAACTTTTTGGTACAATATAGGTCATTATGACTGAGAAAGGTGTACCAACATCACAACAAGCATCAGCAGATACCAGACCAGCACGCCTGGTAAATATTGAACGAGGATTAAATAGACGTACATTTCTGATAATGGCAGGATTGTCCCCCGTTATTGCTGTTGCGGCTTGTGCAGAACAAGATACTAAATGGAAAACGTATACATCAAGCATCTATCCTTACCAAATAGACTATCCATCCACTTTTTCTACACAAACGATACCTACTGTAGGGGATTTATTTGGGGGAGGAGTCGTGAACGGTTTTCCAACACTGATTAGCATAAAGGCAGAACCACTCAATTTATCCCTTGATCAATATACATCCGAGTTTGTTGCTAGCGCCCAACGTTTTAATAACGGGCAAGATACAGTGACAGTACTTGCTTCACCGCTAGACCCTCGTACAAAACAAGTATTCAAAGTTTCAGGCAACGACGCATACCAAATCGGGGTACACGCACCGCAAGGAGCAAATCCAGCTGTTCACGGAGTTCCTTACGATATGACAGCGACACTCATTACTGCAAAAGGTTTGTACTGGACGATCACTCTTTTTAATGAATCATCAGTAACACAAAAGTATCGCCCTATTTACAAACATATGCTAGATACGTTCCAGTTGACGAGATAAGTCTAACAACTACCTGTTGCTGAATTCCCCAACGTTTACAACTTCGGATACATTTCGTTCAGACAGAAGAAAGGCATGGATCGATATTTACATAGAGCAATCTTCTTATTGGTGAACAGAAAGGTAGTAAGTCCGAACTTGGTCCAGCCGCTGGAGCCAGTCTTCTTGATATAATTTCTGCATGCAAAATCTTTTTGTTTACGGAGTTTTAAAAGATCCTAAAGTTCAGAAAGAAATAATAGGACGAGAAGCGGAATCAGAAAGAAATATACTTGAAGGTTATTCAAAATCAAGAATTATTTTAAAAGGGATCACCTACGCAATTCTCATTAAAGGTAGCGGAGAAATTGAGGGAGTTATTCTTAAAGTTACAAAAAACGAACTTCAAAAACTCGATATTTTCGAAACAAGAGCATATAGAAGAGTAAAGGAAAAACTAAAGAGTGGTATTAGTGTATGGGTCTATGTTAGATAAAAAGTTCGAACATCGTTTAGCCCTCGGAGCTAAATATATTTAGAGCCTTATAACAGCCTAAAATCATACAATAATAACCCGATGATCGGGTTAAAATTTTGCGATTCGTTTTACTATTTAATATACTTTCTTCATGAAGATAAAAGGAATAGATCATGTCGAATTGACCGTGACCAGTTTACAAAAATCTGTGAGCTTTTACAAAAAACTTCCAGGATTTAAAATTGTAGCATCCTATCCTAGCTTTGTCATGTTCTCTTGCGGGAATTTTAAGTTTGGCTTAACAGATCATAAGCAACAGTTAACGACAGATAGATTTAATGAAACTAACATTGGTTTGGATCATCTTTCTTTCAAACTAAATTCAAAAGAAGAACTGGAAGAGGGGTTGTTATTTCTTGATAACGAAAATATACCGCATGGTGACATAATGGAGTTATCAAATAAAGCATATGTATTGGCTTTCAGAGATCCGGATAATATTCAATTGGAGTTTACTTGGAAGGAAGAATAGCAACTTCCGACATACTCAACCAGAGTGAGCAGAAATAAAATTATGAAAATTCATAGAATAGACCACGTGGGCATAGTCGTAAATGACCTTTCTGCTGCTAAAGCGTTTTTTCTTGACCTTGGACTTGAATTGCAGGGTGAGGTTCCGCTAGAAGGCAAATGGTTGGATCGAATAGTGGACCTCAATAACGTCAAGACAGAGATTGTAATGTTGCAGACGCCAGACGGTCAGATGAACCTGGAGCTATCCAAATTCCATACGCCGTCAGATGAAAGCGGCGTTCAACATCCACTGGCAAATACTTTGGGCATCCGCCACATTGCATTTGCTGTTGAAGATATTGAAGCCATTGTTGCCAAATTGAAAAAGAAGGATGTGAAATTTTTCAGTGAGATACAAAACTACAAAAACATTTATAAATTGTGTTATCTTCGTGGACCAGAGGGGATTATTTTAGAGTTGGCGGAAGAAATCAAATAAAGTAACCATTAAAACAACAGACTGTAGGCTAATATCAATCTCAACATCTGAACATGTTTAAGTCAGCGTTGACAAAAGTTGTATACGTTTCAAAAATGTTGAGGATCTCAATCTAGAAGAGTTAACAAAAGTCATAAAATTTGCAGAACAGACTCCCGGACTGGTTGGAGTTTGAGCAAGTACAAATAAATGTGTATTGCGGTTGATTTTTGTAGGTGGCATAATACTAGCAAAAGAGTTAGAAAGGTGGTGATACATTATGGCAAAATATGTAGATGGGTTTGTGCTTGTAGTTCCAAAAGACAAAGCTGAGGAATATAAAAAAATGGCAGAAGGTGGCCGTGATACGTGGATGAAGCATGGTGCGCTTGAATACTATGAATCCCGTGGTGATGATCTGGCTCCACAAGACATGGGCGGTGAAAAAACACGTGCATTCACTGAAATGGCTGGAGCAAAAAATGATGAAACAGTTTGGTTTTCTTTTATAGTCTTTAAATCCAAAGAACATAGAGATGAGGTCAACGCTAAAGTGATGGAAGAAATGAACAAGCAGATGAAAGAAAGCAAAGATGTGTCGATGCCTTTTGACATGAAGCGCATGGCTTACGGTGGTTTTCAAGTTGAAGTAGAAGGATAGAAAACAGAAACGGTAATTGGACTGACTGGTTGGAAGAGTATAATTGAAATATTATCTAGTTATTTTATTTTCTATGGAAAAACAGTTTTCTGATCTCTTCCGCGAAGTATTAAAAGAATCGCATGAAACACTTGAGGCAACTATTGGCGATGCAACAGACGTAGTCCTTCACTATCAACCCGCAGGAAAAGCACTTCCTGTTGGCGCCGCATATGGTCACGCTGTTATTTCTGAAGATATGCTCCTGAACGGATTTGTAAAAAAGTCAGCTCCGTTATTAGATAGTTGGAAAGGAAAGCTGGGGTTAAGTATTCCGCATCCTGTAATGGATCAGGACTGGGAAAAAAACTTTATCGAATGGCAAAAAAATGTAAAGATGGACCTGGCAAAATTCAAAGAATATGCAAAAGCCGTCTACAAACAAAGTGATGAGTTTATCGCAGGACACAGCGACAAAGAGCTTATGGAAAAGCAGGTAGATCTCTCTACGTGGGGTCTTGGCAACTGGTCTGTCGCAAAGTTCTTGATGAGAATGGTTATTGGTCATTGCGACAACTTAACCGGCGAGGTTTCCGCCGCCAAAGGTATACAAGGATTAAAAGGTTATCCATTTTAATTTTATAAACTATGACAACCACAACCAAGAAGGTCAATGGGTTCACGGACGAGGAGCGAGCAGCTATGAAGGCTCGTGCGAAAGAACTTGCAGCGGAAGCACGGTCACATAAGAATAAAGCTCAAGGCGAAAGCGATGTTCTTAAGGCGATTGCCGCAATGTCGGAACCGGACCGCATTATCGCCAAGCGGCTCCATGCTCTCATTAAAGAAATCGCGCCAGAGCTCTCACCGAAAACTTGGTACGGTTTTCCGGCATATACTAAGGATGACAAGGTCATCTGCTTCTTCCAATATGCTGGAAAGTTCAAGACGAGATATGCCATCTTGGGTTTTAGTGACGCGGCCAAACTCGATGAAGGCGCTATGTGGCCGACCTCCTTCGCGCTCAAGAAGTTAACTGACGCTGAGGAGAAGAAGATCATCGCGCTCGTGAAAAAAGCAATAAGTTAAGTTTCTTTATATGAGAAAAATTATTGTTCTGATGTTTGTTACGCTTGACGGAGTCATACAGGGACCTGGTGGACCAAAAGAAGACACCAGTGGTGGCTTTAAGTACGGCGGGTGGACAGCGCCGTACTTTGACGAGGCTGCTGGAAAAGTAATGGACGCGCAGATGAGTAAACCATTCGATCTGCTTTTAGGAAGAAAGACATTTGAGATATTCGCCTCATACTGGCCGCAGCATGCAAATGAGTGGCCAGGCATCAACGACGTAACAAAGTATGTGGCTTCTAATACTTTGAAAAAACATGAGTGGAATAATTCAGTTTTCTTAAAAGGAGATGTTGTCGGGGAAATAAAAAAACTAAAAAAACAAGATGGCCCTGACTTACACGTATATGGAAGTGGTAATTTTATCCAGACATTATTGAAGCATGATCTGGTAGATGAGTTTTGGCTTAAAATATTTCCTATAACACTTGGCAAGGGGAAGCGATTATTTGATAAAGGCACCATGCCCGCCGCTTTCAAAGTATCTGATTCTCAAATTCTCCCAACGGGTATAATTGTTGCTACATACAAACGTGCGGGAGACGTCAAAACCGGATCATTCTGAGATCAGGGCAACATATTCGATCAAAGCAAGTAAATATCGATAGAATTACCCTAAAATCCGTGCTCCGTAAGGAGAAATATTCTTTGGATGCGCTACATGATTTTAGTTATAATTTAAAGTCTCTATCTAGGTTTAGTTTGTGTGGTATTTACAGATAATAAAAAAGATATTAACTTTCATTGATTCTTTAGTTTTGAGCATTTTGGTATAATTAAATTATGACAGATAAGGAAGCGATTACTATAAAAACCTTGGTGAATGCTCCTGTGGAGAAAGTGTGGGAGGTATGGACTGATCCAAAACATATTGTCAAATGGGCGTTTGCTTCAGACGATTGGGAAGCTCCTTATGCCGATAACGATGTGAAAGTTGGTGGCAGGTTTAAAACTACGATGGCTGCAAAAGACAAAAGCGCGAGCTTCGACTTTACTGGCATATACACTGCGGTAACAGAGAATAAGCTTATTGAATACGATATTGATGACGGTCGTCATGTAAAGGCCGAGTTTAAAGAGGTTCCCGATGGAGTAAATATTACCGTAATATTTGATCCAGAAAATGAAAACCCAATAGAAATGCAACGATCTGGATGGCAGACGATTTTGGACAACTTCAAAAAGTATGTTGAAAGTACTTCATAAAGATGAAACCGACACAGCTTATTGATAAATACATAGCGGAATTGTCTGATTGGCGCGGCAAAACTATGAGTAAGCTTCGCAGTTTACTCCATGAAGTTGACCCTAACATTGTTGAGGAATGGAAGTGGGGTACGCCCATTTTTTCTCACGAGGGAATGGTTTGTGCGCTTGGAGCTTTTAAAGACCATGTAAAAATTAATTTTTTTCAAGGAGCTGCGCTTCCAGACCCTCATAAACTTTTTAACGCCGGACTCGATGCAAAAAAGACTCGCGCAATAGACATAAGTGAAAACGATAAGATTAATGAACCTGCTTTGAAAGATCTCATTCGCGCCGCTGTTACTCATAACTCTTCCTGATATAATTTCTTCATGTTAACCCAACCGCAAAAAGAAGAGTTAATAAAAGAAGCAAAGTTGGCGTTGAAAAATCCTTATCCAAAAGATGCGAAAGTTGTATATGCTGCAGCAGTTTTAACAAAACAGGGAAATATATATTCAGCCGCTCAGTATTTTTCAGACACTTTTAGTCTTACATTGCATGGTGAGCAGAGCGCTCTTGCTCATGCGGCAGCACATGGAGAGGGAGAAATTATGGCGATTGCGATAGTAAGTAATGAGCCAAGAAATAAAGGTGAGTTTGTAAACCCATGTCATATGTGTAAACAACTGTTTTATGAATCTCAACGGAGAAGTGGTATTAAAATGATCGTTATTCTTATCAATACGCATGAGGAAGTAAAAGAAGTAAATCTTGATGAAATGATTTCTTATCCCTGGCCAGTGTAAAAAGTTCTAACATACTCAACCAGAGCGAGCCAATACTTCCTGATATAATCTATCTGTGGATATACAAATAAGAGAAGCGACAATCGACGAACTACCCGCACTACTGGAACTTAATCAAAAGATCTTTGTAAAGAATCCACAATTTGATAGAGATCTTATTTTAGATTTTAGTCTTACTCCGGAAGGTATAGAATATTTCAAAAAAGAGTTTAAGCGAGAAGACGGATGTTTTTTATTTGCCGAACAAAACGGTAAATTAATAGGTTATGTAAACGGTGGTTCAAAGAAGTTTGCACATCGTAAGAGTAAGTATTTTGAGATAGATAACTTAGGAGTAATTCCTGAGGAGAAAGGGAAAGGAATAGGTAAGTTACTACTCGATAAAATATTAGAGTGGGCTAAGAGGAAGGATTATCAAAAAATATATCTTAACTGTTACGCTAAAAATAGCGAAGCTTTGTCATTCTATAAAAAAAGTGGTTTTAACGAAATAGATATCGGTTTAGAAAAGACTTTATAGTTTTTTAGTTATCAAAGTTCCCACATACTCAATCCTTCGACTTCGCTCAGGACTATAGCCAGAGTGAGCGGAGGTGTATGTTATAATCAAAGTATGAAAATGAGTCCTGTTGTACATTTTGAGATGCCGGCGAAGGACAAAAAAAGAGTTTTGGAATTTTATACCAATGTATTTGGTTGGAACATACAGCAAATGGGTGAGGATATGGACAACTATATTTTAGCAACCACCACTGAATCAGATGAGAAAGGCCCCAAAAAACCAGGAGCTATTAATGGAGGGTTTTTTGAATATAAAAACGAGGACGGATTTCAATATCCTTCAGTAGTTATCTCAGTTGATAATCTAAAAGCAAGTATCGAAGACGTAAAAAAAGCAGGAGGAAAAATTGTAGGATTACAGATGGAAATTCCAGGTGTTGGCAGCTTTATTTCCTTTCAGGACACGGAAGGAAATAGAGTTGGCATGCTCCAGCCTGCGCCACGAATGTAATTTTTTCTTCTGTTATACTTCTTCCTATGAAAATGGAAAGTGTTGCCGGTATAGTCTGTTATGTGAAAGACATAGATAAAACAGCTAAGTTTTACGAAGCCCTGGGTTTCCAATTTGAGAGACGCGAACCAGATCATGTATCTATTCGTTTGAATTGGTTTTGGATAGATTTTCATCCGCAAGATAAGGAAGATAAGCCTGAATTTCAAAAAGAGGCAAACCTTACCAACAAAGGAGCAGGTCTATTTTTGTACATAAGCGTAGAAAATGTGGATGATTTTTACAAAGGTCTTCTTTCAAAAGGGCTCAAGCCATCAAGTGAACCAAAAGATTGGCCGTGGGGCAACCGAGAATTCATCATCCGTGATCCTGACGGTTACAAATTAGTAATCTTCAAAAGAAAATAAATGGGACCTGTAAAAAATGTAGACGAATACATTGCAAGTTCTCCAAAAGAAATACAAGTTAAACTTAAAAAGATTCGGGAGATTATCAAAGAGTTTGCGCCTGACGCAGAGGAAAAGATTGGTTACGGTATGCCCGGTTATAAACTAGAGGGTCGTCCTTTAGTCTATTTTGCAGCTTTCAAAAGTCATATTGGATTGTATCCTACCTCCTCAGTCATAGAGGATACTATTCCAGAAGTCTTCAAATACAGAACTGGAAAAGGAACGCTTCAATTCTCCACAAACGAACCCCTCCCCATATCCCTTATTCGGAAAGTAATAGAATTTAGAGTAAATGAAAATTTGGAGGGAAAAAAGAAATGAACACTATTGGATATTTTGAGATACAGGTAGACGATCCAGAGAAAGCAGTAAGGTTTTATTCTGAGGTATTTGGGTGGAAGTTTGTAAGGCAAGAAAACGTGCCAATTGATTACTATCGCATCGAGATGGCAGGTATATATGGCGGATTATTACAACGTCCTGCGAAAACACCACCACCAGAATACGGAACAAACGCCTTTGTGTGCTCAATACAAGTTAAAGATTTTGATAAGATCGCAGAAAAGATTTTGAAACTTGGTGGTCGGATTGCTCTTCCGAAATTTGCAGTACCTGGTAAGTGTTGGCAAGGTTATTTTATCGATCCTTATGGAAATACGCTTGGCTTATTTCAGGTTGACGAAAAAGCTGGTATAATTAATATATGAAAAAAATTACTCCATTCTTGTGGTTTGATACTCAGGCCGAAGAGGCTGCAAATTATTACACCTCTGTTTTTCCAAACTCAAAGATCTTAAACACTGCCCGGTATGATGAGGAGGGAGCGAAAGTTTCTGGCAGGCCGAAAGGGTCAGTTATGACAATCTCATTTGAACTGAATGGACAGGAATTCAATGCGTTAAATGGCGGACCACTATTTAAGTTTACGGAAGCTATCTCATTTGTGGTGAACTGCGAGACGCAAGAAGAGGTGGATACGTTATGGGAGAAGCTTTCTCATCACAAGGAATCAGAGCAATGTGGATGGCTTAAAGATAAGTACGGTATTTCGTGGCAAATCGTTCCGACTGTCTTAGGAGAACTACTGAGTGATCCTGACCCTGAAAAATCACAGCGGGTAATGAAAGCAATGCTTCAAATGAAAAAACTCGACATAAAAACGTTAACGGAAGCTTATAAAGCAGGAGTCTGAGAATATATAGAATTGACAGTGACTCTTATGAAGGGATATACTTAAGGAGTAATGATAGCAACAAATGTTCAAGAAACTTCTGCAAAAGGTGAGGCTCCCCAGAAAGTGTATGACAAAAAGAAAACGATTCTCCGATTCAATCAGATTATATGGTATATATTAGGACTGATTGAAGTACTGCTCATATTTAGAGTTGTTCTCAAGGCTCTGGGCGCAAATGTATACAGTGGATTTGCAAACTTCATTTATACATTGACGGGGCCATTTGCTGCTCCCTTCAATGGTATTTTGGCAAATTCTTCCGCAGGAAATTCTACAATAGAATGGTCAACAGGAGTTGCGATAGTTGTGTATATTTGTCTTGCCTGGGGACTTATTTATCTTCTCGAACTTTTTTTCCCAATTACTCCACAAGATGTCGGAACAGAATAACTCCAGAGACCATCATAGTGTTGAACATGTATTTCAAGAAAAAGAACGGGTGGGAAAACTATCCCAGATTAGAGAATTGGTATTTGGAGCACAAGACGGACTGCTCGTTCCCCTCGGAGTTATTTCATCGATTGCAGGCGCATTCAATAATAATCATATTGTAATCGTTGTAGGTATTTCTGAAGCCCTAGCTGGAGCATTTTCTATGGCAACAGGAGCTTATTTGGCGTCCCAAGCGCAAAGACAAGTTCATAAAGCTGAAATTAATAAAGAAAGAATGGCAATTAAAAAATATACAGAAGATGAAAAGAAAGAGCTCGAATTAGTATTCCAAAAAGAAGGTTTAACAAAAAGAGACTCGGTAAAAGTAGTAACTATTATTGCAAAGAGCCCTGTATCGTTTTTCAATACTATGGTGCAGAAGGAGTTGGGTCTGGAACCAGAACCTCCTGGAAATCCTCTAAAAGACGCTATTCTTGTTGGGCTATCGTACATACTAAGCGCAATAATTCCTCTGGCTCCCTACTTTTTTTTCACTGGACAGACTGCGATAATCATCTCAATACTTTTAACATTGATTGCGTTATTTGGTATTGGGATTATGAAAGGACGTGTCGCCTCCCTCCCTTACATTAAAAGTGGATTACAGGTTTTATTTGTGGGAGCGGGATCAGGTATCGGAGGTTATTTTTTAGGAAAGCTACTTCCCCATGTTTTAGGGATTAAATAATTCATTGTATAAAAAACTACAAATGCGATTGCTGCCATACTACTGCCGTAATAAAATGTTACTGAAGGTGAAAATTTTGACCAGAGTAATCCTCCAATAAATGAAGCGAGAAAATTTCCAACAGAGGTCAGTGTGTAATATGCTCCGAAGTAGGAACCAGATTCTTCTTTTTTAATAAATTCCGAGATATAAGCTTTTGATATACCATCAGTAAATGCGATATAAACTCCGTAGAGAGGAAAGATAAGCCAGAACCATACTGGATTATGGATAATTCCAAAGAAAAAATAAACGAAAGAAAATATAGCAAGTCCACTAATGAATACTTTCTGTGCGCCGATTTTATCTGCGAGAGAACCTGCTGGTGTTGCAAAAACCGTTTGTGAAATATTGTAAAGGACATAGGCAAGAACAACAAGGGTTGTGGTGAGCCCGAGGTTTTTCGCGTGGAGAATAAGAAACGCGTCTGAGCTATTTCCTAACGCAAAAATAAAACTTACTAACAGGAATATTTTCAAGTGTGGGTTGAGCGAAGTCCAACTTAATTTTACAAATTTTTGATTTGTTTGAGTAACTTTTTTTTGTTTTTCTTTCACAAAAAATATGAGAAGAAAAATTGCCAGGAGAGCAGGTATAAATGCGATAAAGAAAGTTAACCTTATATTGTCTTTAAAAAAATAGAGGAGGACCAGTGCTAAAAGAGGACCAAAAACTGCTCCCAAACTATCAAATGCGCGGTGAAATCCAAAAATATATCCTTTATTTTGTGGAGTAGCGTTTTCCAGAAGAATGCTGTCGCGTGGGGCGGTACGGAGCCCTTTTCCAAGACGATCTACAAATCTTGCGCCAAGCACCAATGGCCATCCGTATGCGAGTCCAATAAGTATTTTTGAAACGGCTCCAAATGAATAACCGAGTACTACAAATAGCTTTCTCTTTTTAAGAAAGTCAGAGTATGCGCCAAAAAAATATTTTGTAAGACTTGCTGTTGCCTCAGCAGTCCCTTCAATAAGTCCCAGTATCGGTATTGATGTGTGAAGTACTGAGGTTAAAAAAATAGGAACAATTGGGTAAATCATTTCGGACGCCAAATCATTAAAAAAACTGACGAGGCCGAGAATAAATACGGGCAATGGTATTTTTTTCATGAAAGATCTTTTTCTAATTTCTTTTCTATTCGTCCTTTATCTGTGGGTTGTAGCATTTGTTGCAATTCTTTATCATCTGAAAGATCGATTCCCTGCTTTTTTAAAAGCATAACCTGTAGTTTCATTATTTTTGTTATTTCTTCTTCTGCAATCGTTGTCATTTGTAAGCCAATTTCTTCACGAATATCATCTATTTTTGAGGCACGGTTTTGAGAAATTAATACGATAATTGCTAAGAAAATTGCTTCAAGAGACACAATCATTGTGAGAAGGCCAAAAGGAAAGGGATCGAAAGGTTTTACTCCAGGTATAAGATTGGTATTTATCAGTATCCAGCAGAAAAACCAGAGCGCGTTTATGATAAAAAAGGCCATGCTGCCAAAGCGCTCAGTCATCGTGTCTGCGATTTTTTCCGACACAGTCCTGTTTTTATTTGCTTTTGATTCAAAGCTTTTAACAATACGTTGTCTGTATTGCAGGCGATCACTAAATGAGGAGGTTTCGGTAATGAGTTGCGGACGGGATTTAGATTCAGCCATAGAATATGCCATTATAGCAAATCAGTATGCCTCGTTCCTTTCTTTATCCTTGCATACATTAGAATTGTGGAGAAAAAATGATACTATTTTAGATATGGATTGCCAAGCTGTTCAACAAACGATAAATATTCTTGTTCGATCCTTGATAACTTCTTCAGTGCTAATAGGAATGTTTTTACTTTTTACTACACTACTTCTTATTTCTCTCAGATTAAGAAAGTACTACGATCGTCTTTTTGATAAATTCACTATATGGATTGTATTTGTAACTCTCTTCTCATTACTATTATTTGCTTCACAATTTATTCGATTCCCTATATTTTTTCTTTCCGCTCTTCTTCCGTTCGTTTACTCCCTAATAGGAGGTGTATTTCCTTTATTTTTTATCTTCTATCTTGCATGGAAAAATGAGATACCGTTGGCATTACGGTATATGATAATAGTTTCTTATATTATTATGACATCAATATTATTCGTATCAGGATTTATTTGGACTGTTGAACAGATAATTTTTGGTAGAAAAGTCTGCTTCGGTATAAGTTGTTCAATTTGTAATAATTTGGATCTAAAAAATTCATCTCCCCATCAATCTACTAAATAAATGATTTTAGACTGATAAATCCTTAGTTCGTTCAGTAGTGTCGTCAGCATGAGCACTCCCTGCTATAATTTCTTCATGAATAATAAGGTTATTATCCGTGAGTTTCAAGAAGAAGATACTCAATTTTTAGAATCTCTGATGGAAGAGTTTAATGATTATATTGTCTCAATTGATCCACTGAAACGAGTCCAGTATAAACAAGGGGGAGCCAAATATTTTATCGATAAAATGATGAAAGAGGTGCGAGACAAAAATGGTAAAGTATTCGTCGCACTTAACGAAAATAAAATAATAGGTTTTATTGGTGGACATATTAAGTCACAATCAGAAGAGGAGTTGATGGAAATTAAGAAAGAAACGCCGGGATATATTAGTGAGCTTTTTATACAAAATAAATTTAGGGGTAAAGGAATAGGATCAGATTTAATGAATAAAATAGAGGAATATTTTATAAGTCGAGAGTGTGACGCTATTCATACCTCTGTTTTTTCTCCCAATAAACCCGCTCGATCTCTCTATAACAAACTAGGATTTCATGAGAGAGAAATAAGTCTCGTGAAAGAGCTAAAGTAAGTTTTTAACCAAATAACCATAATAAACAGAGATGTCTTCACGTGGAATATTTTCTGTAAAACCATCTCTTTGTTGTCTCAATAAGAATGAAATAAATAACAGTGAGAACAGCAAGAAGACTATAAAATTGTAATGGCGGCTGTACGAAAAAGAATATTCGAGCAAGCGGACTAAATGGGAGTAAAATTCCAACAAGAGCAATGGTGCAGGCGCTTATGATAAGCATAGTATTTGGTCTGCTTCTAAAAAATGGCACGATGCTTGTCCTAATACTAAATATAATAAGCGTCTGGGTAACCAATGATTCAACAAACCAGCCAGTCTGAAATAGCGGTACGGTAGCATGCACAATAGTTAGTAATGCAAAAAACGTCAGGAAGTCAATAAGCGAGCTTAAGGGGCCAAAAACCATCATAAACTCTTTAATAAAAGTTATGTTCCATTGATGTGGTCTGTCTAAATATTCTCGACTTACCGTATCATTGGGGATAAATAATTGTGAAGTATCATAGAGGAGGTTATTGAGAAGAATTTGGATGGGAAGCATGGGCAGAAATGGAAGAAAGAGTGATCCGATTGCTACACTAAACATATTTCCAAAATTAGAACTGGTGCTCATCATAATGTACTTCATTACATTTCCATAGGTTTTTCGCCCCTCATAAATTCCGTCTTTCAAAACATGTAGGTCTTTGCGCAGTAAGATAAGATCTGCTGATTCTTTGGCAATATCAACCGCGTTATTAACAGAGATACCAACGTCTGCCGCGCGAAGAGAGGGAGCGTCATTAATGCCGTCTCCTAAAAATCCGACAACATTTCCCTGACTCCTTAGAGCATTCACGACTCTTTTTTTATGATTAGGATCAAGTTTTGCAAAGATCGTTGTTCGTCCCGCGTGAGCACGCAGTGATTCCTCATTCATACCATCTATCTCCTCACCAGTGAGAATACCAGTGACATAAAGACCAATCTCCTCACAAACTTTTTTTGTCACCAGTTCGTTGTCTCCAGTTAATACTTTTATTGCAATCTGTTGACGTTCTAATGCTTGAAGCGCTTCTTTCACTGCATGTTTCGGAATGTCGCGAAAGAACAAGAGTCCGATTACTGTTAGGCTAGTCTCATCTTTTGGAGTATACGAATGTTTTGTTTCTATTTCTTTTACCGCGACCATCAATACTCGATATCCTTGGGCGCTTGCCTCCTCAAACTGTTTTCGGAGGGAATTTCGTACCGGTGTGGTAAGTCCATGGGTGTTTTTATTTTTTTCATAGTGAGTTGCACTAGACATTACCTGTTCAAACGCTCCCTTGACGATAAGAAGATATTTGTCATCGTGGTCGACCACTACTGAAAGACGTTTTCGAAAAAAATCATAGGGGATCTCATCAATCTTTTTATACTCGTCTATCGTTATTTTTTTATAGTGTAAAATCGATTCATCAATTGGACTCTTCAAGCTCGTTTGAAAAAAACTGTTCACATAGCAGAGTTTCAATACCTCCGCATCACTGGTTCCTTCGACATTTGCATACCGTTCAAGATGGATAACTCCTTCAGTGAGCGTTCCTGTTTTATCGGTACACAGGACATTCATACTTCCTAAATTCTGAATTGCAGGCAAGTCCTTTACAATTATCTCTTTTTTAGACATTCTGACTGCGCCATGCGATAACGTTATGGTGATGATGACTGGCAAGAGCTCTGGAGTAATACTAACCGCAAGTGCGAGCGCAAACAGAAAAGAGTTAAGGACATCATGTTTAACAAACGCATTCACAAAAAAAACGATAACAGTGAGCGTAAAGGTAATCTTCATAAGGAAGTATCCAAATTGTCTGATTCCTTTATTAAATTCAGTTTCCGGCCGCTTCTCAACGAGTTGTTCAGCTATTTTTCCCAGCTCCGTTTGTTTTCCTATTTGTACTACAATGGCTTTTGCTTCTCCTGAAATAACATGTGTTCCCATGAATACCATATTTGATTGTTCAGAAATAGGGAGGTGAGCTGAGAGAAGCGTTTTCGACTGTTTTTCTTGCGGAAGTGATTCTCCGGTGAGTGCGGATTGGTCAATGCTCAAGTCTTTTTCCTCAATGAGACGAGCATCTGCGGGAACAATGTCTCCGGGAACAAGCAAAACTACGTCTCCGATTGTCACCTCAGACAGGGGTATTTCCTCTCGGTTGCCATCGCGAAGAACTGACGTGGTAAGTGAGACTTTCTGTCGCAATTTTTGCACTGCGGTTTGCGCCTGATACTTTTGATAAAAATCAATAACTCCGCTGACAATAATGATTATGGTAATAATGATGAAGTTAGTCGTGTCCCCGAGAAATGCAGAAATTGCCCCGGCACAGAAAAGAATAATAATAAACGGACTTAAAAATTGCGAAAAAAATTGAAAGAGAATGTTTTGTGACGGTGTGGTGAAAGAATTATTGCCGTAAGTTTTGCCTCGTCGTATAGCTTCTCTATTGGTTAAGCCATTCGAAGAAGAATTAAGATTGGCATATATTTTTTCAATAGATTCCATACTTTCAGTATACTCAACCGGAGTGAGCACTCTTCCTGATAAAAAGATATTGACAAAAGACGTAAACAGTTTTATACTATAAGCTCAGAATGAATAAATTTAAGAAGTTTTCAATTTTTGCATCACTATTAGTAATGTTTGTGCTTTTTGCGGCACAAACTTCCTTTGCCACAACTGCTCAAAAATTTTCCCAAGGAAAAGTAAAGAATCAACCGGCAGTACTTGGAGCAAAAACATATAATGTGTACTACAAAGAATCACAAGAAAAAAAGTTTACCCACGCGGTAAGACTTCCTGCAAATTTTGCCGAATATACAATCAATTCTCTCAAAAAAGGAACGAACTATATATATACTATTGTAGCAGTTGATGCACAGGGAAAAGAGTTTTGGCGTTCAAATACTAAAGTCCTTCCGAGAAGTAATTGAATCTATTTCAATTTTTACTATACTAAATCTATATGAAAGCAATTCTTTTCCCCTATCTTAACTTTAACGGTAATTGCGCCGAGGCGATGAAATTCTATCAGTCTGCTCTTGGTGGAGAGCTCACGACGCAAACATTTGGAGAGTCTGGCATGCCAACAACACCTGAAGATAAAGATAAAATAGTTCACGCCACATTAAAAAATGACACCCTTTCCTTTATGGCAAGCGATGGGAATGTCGAGCATCCGGTAACCATGGGCAATAATATCAACATGAGTATTGCGGGAACGGATGAGAAAAAGTTGACAGAATATTTCAATAAACTTGCCGAGGGTGGAAAAATAAATATGCCGCTCGCAAAACAATTCTGGGGTGATATCTTTGGCGAGCTCACCGATCAATTTGGCGTTAACTGGATGGTCAATATCGGTTCGGCAACGCAAAAATGAGAAAGATAATTGTCACAGAATTTGTATCACTTGATGGGGTCTTCCAAGCCCCGGGTCCCGATGGATCAGGATACAAATATGAGGGGTGGACATTTCCCTACATGAATGAGGAGTTCTTTAAATTTAAACTTGATGAGACGTTTACGTCAGACGCACTCCTGTTAGGACGTATAACGTATGAGGGATTTGCAAAAGCATGGCCGGGAAGAACTGACGAACAGGGATTTGCCGCTAAGTTTAACAGCATGCCAAAGTATGTGGTCTCAACGACCTTGAAAAAGGCAGAGTGGAATAACTCTCACATTATCAGTAACAATGTTGTAGAGGAAGTGAAGAAACTGAAAGGAACATTGGTTGTTCATGGGAGCGGTATGCTCGCCCGATTTCTTATCGAACACAGGCTCGCAGATGAGATCAGGCTTCTCGTGTACCCGGTTGTCCTTGGCACTGGTAAGCGGCTATTTGAAGGTATAGAAAAAACAGACCTAAAACTCATTGAATCAAAATCCTTTAAAACTGGTATTACAGTCCTTCGTTATGAGCCAACACCAGAGAAAACGAAATGACACAAATTACTGACAAACGCTGGTTAGCCCTCCTCATACTCTGTCTTGGTTCCCTTATGATTGTTCTCGATACAACAATCGTCAACGTTGCGCTCCCTTCAATAAAAGCCGATCTTAAGTTTACAGAATCGAGTCTCGCGTGGGTGATAAATGCATACATGCTCACATTCGGTGGATTTTTACTGCTCGGTGGCAGGCTCGGTGATCTTTTTGGACATAAAAAGCTCTTTCTCGTTGGCATCTCACTCTTTACTCTCGCCTCTCTGGCCTGTGGACTTTCACGTTCTCAAGAGACTCTCATCATCGCACGAGCAGTACAAGGCTTGGGTGGCGCTGTTGTGTCTGCAGTATCACTCTCACTCATCATGAATTTATTTACCAAACCTGCAGAGCGGGCACGCGCAATGGGGTATGTGGGATTTGTTTCCGCAGGTGGTGGATCAATCGGCGTACTTTTGGGTGGAGTACTCACTAATGCATTTGATTGGCACTGGAATTTCCTCGTGAATATCCCCATTGGGATTGCTGTCCTTGTGCTTTCCACAATGCTGTTACCAAAAAGCCGAATGCAGGAAGGTGTCCACAATCTTGATATCGCAGGCGCAGTAACTATTACATCTTCACTGCTTCTCGCCGTATATGCAATCGTGAATGGAAATCAGGTTGGATGGCTTTCGAGTCAGACCGTGGGTCTTCTCGGTGTTGCAGCGATAGTATTATCACTTTTTATCTGGATTGAATCTCGGGTCCAAGCTCCCCTCATACCCCTGAGTCTTTTTAAAGTTCGAAATGTTGTTGTTTCAAATAGTATTGGTGTTCTCTGGGCGGCTTCGATGTTTGCGTGGTTTTTCCTCTCCGCACTCTACCTCCAACTTGTTCTTCACTTTAGTCCACTCCAAGTAGGCCTCTCCTTCTTACCCGCAAATCTCATCATGGCGGCATTCTCATTGGGCTTATCAGCAAAAATCGTCATGAAATTTGGCATAAAAAAACCACTTGCGACAGGATTGTTGTTAGCAGCGCTCGGGCTGCTACTTTTTGTCCGCGCACCGCTTAACGGAAGATTTCTCTATGACGTTTTTCCAAGTATGATTTTGTTAGGATTGGGTGCCGGTATGGCATTTAATCCGGTGTTGCTTGCGGCGATGAACGACGTGAAGCCGAGTGAGTCGGGACTCGCCTCGGGAATCGTCAACACCTCGTTCATGATGGGAGGTGCGCTTGGGTTGGCAATCCTTGCAAGTCTCGCCGCATCGCGTACCGCACTGTTAATGTCTTCAGGATCTGATAGACTCATCGCCTTAACAAGTGGTTACCACGCGGCATTTCTTGTCGGCGCAATTTTCGCCGCCCTCGCTGCCTTCCTCGGCGCCAAATCTCTCCGCATCACAAAGATAACATCATCAAGTCATTAATCCTAACTATCTTCGTCACCCTCCTCCGTTACGAACAAAAAAAGTAAAAGCATATTCTTGAGCATCTCACTAAGACTCTAAGCTTTTCAAGCTCTTATCAAGAGAGTTTATTACAGCATAGTGAAAAAAGTTTTTTTAGTTCAAAAACCGTCTTGAGTTTTTCTAAATTTTTGAGGACCATCTTAAATTCCTGTTTTGAAAGAAGTTTAAATTTTTTTCTTTTTCCATTCTCTCTATTTTTTTAAAAACTTCTACCAATACTGTTGCGATAAAAGTAAGAAACGAACCCAAGAAAATAAACAAGATACTAGTCATTATAGGTTGCATTATAGTGCTTTAGACACAAAAAGCAATTTTAAGTGGTTTAGGATATCGATTGACTATAAAATTCATATTGCTACGTACTTGATTTTATAGAAAGGAGAAGTTGTTATGTTTGCTATACTTTTCTCAAGATGAGAAAAGTATTTTTGTTTATGATGATTTCGGTGGATGGCTACTTTGAGGGTGAGAATCATGATATCTCCTGGCATAATGTGGACGTGGAGTTTAATGAGTTGGCAATTGAGAATTTCAAAAGAACCGATACGCTCCTTTTTGGGAGAAGAACCTATCAGTTGATGGAGAGTTATTGGCCGACACCTGAGGCACTGCGTGATGACCTTGTTATCGCAAAATCGATGAACAATATCCCAAAAATAATTGTGTCAAGAACGTTGAGCACTGTTACAGAAACAGAAAACTGGAAGAATGTTAGACTTATTAAACAAGATGTAATCTCAGAACTTAAAAAACTAAAAAGTCAGAAAGGTCAAGATATTGCAATATTCGGTAGCAATAATTTATGTGTGAGTCTTATGAAAGAGGGATTGGTTGATGAATTTCGCATTATGGTAAATCCTGTTGTCTTAGGAAAGGGAACACTTTTATTTAAAGGCTTCGACAGAAAATTAGACTTGAAGCTTGTCAAAACCAGAATCTTCAAAAACGGTAACGTTCTCCTTTATTACTCGCTAAAAACACTGATATAATCTAAACATGACTAAAAATCCATTTATTAATGCTTTTGTTGCATCAATCTATATTGCGTTAGTCGGGTCAATAATGTTTTACGGACCCAATCACACGGGTCCGATACGATCAGCAATTGTACCAATCGCCATTGTTTCCCTCTTTACCTTATCTGCTGCGGTGATGGGTTATCTTTTTCTCTATCAACCAGCGCAACTCTATCTTGATGGGAAGAAAAAACAGGCAGTAAACCTTTTTATCCAAACAGTTGCTATTTTTGCCGGAATAACCGTTCTCATTCTCGGTTTACTTTTCTCAGGAGTGTTACATTAATTTGAGGTATAATACTTATATGTTAAATCTCAATTCAATAATGATTGGAACAATGCGTGTGGGTGAAATGGCGGAGTTTTATGAAAAAGTTTTAGGCCGCCCTGCGGATATGCATGAGGGAAACTGGTATGGGTGGAGCGTGGGGAGTGTTTTTCTCTCCGTTGGAGAGCATTCAGAGGCAAAAGGAAAAGCGAAAGATCCGGCGCGGATGATGTTTAATTTTGAGACAAAAGAAGTAAAGCAAGAGTTTGAGCGAATTAAGGGCATAGGTGCAACAGTAATAAAAGAAGCGTACCAGATGGAAAATGCCTGGATTGCGACATTCGCTGACCCTGATGGTAACTATTTTCAACTTATGTCTCCGTGGGACGAGCATAAAAAGTAACTCAAGATTCTTTGGTGTGATAAAACATATAGTAGAGAACTGGTACGAAGAAGAGTTTAATAAGGCCAGAAAATAAAAGACCTGCAATAATTGCGCCTCCGAGTCCTCTCCAGAGCGGATTTGAAATAGTAATCGGGATAAGACCCACGATTGCCGCAAGTGAGGTGAGAAATACCGGCTCAAGCCGATTGCCGGCGGCGTCTACCACCGACTCGCGAAGACTCATTCCCTCTTTTATATTATCGTTAATTTTTTCAATAACCACAATCGCGTGTCGTACCACAATGCCAAAGAGTGCCAAGACACCAATGAGCGCGGGGAAGGAGAGAGGGGTGCCGGTGAGCGCAAACACATAAAATACTCCGGAAATTGAGAGAGGAATAAACATGAGTGCGATAAATGTCTGACGAAACGAGCGAAATTCTATTACCATTGTAACAAGAATGAGTAAAAACGAGAGTATCATTGCAACCAAAATCGACTGTACGCTTTTCTGATTTTCCTCATTTACTCCTCCGGTTTGCCAGGTGTATCCCTCAGGAAGATGCAGTTCTGTGTCGGCAAACTTTGTAAGGTTTTGATTAATTTGTGCACCATTGTATCCGGCAACAACAGTAGCGCTTACGGAGATTGTTCTCTTACCCTTTTCTCTTGTAATTGCAGTAGGATTGCTCGCAAGGGTAAGATTTCCCAGTGAGAGGAGAGGTACTGCGGAGTCCTGGGGAGATTGGGCTGGAATGGCAACTCTTCCTAAATCTTCGGGAGTTGGCGTATCGGTTCCGAGGCGAAATATCACATCTTTCTTGTCTTTTTCATTTCCAAATTTAATGCTTTGTAAGGTAAATCCAGTGGCGTAGGTGCGCAGCCACAAGCCAACTTGGTCAGCGGTAACATTATGTTCCGCAAGTTTATCCTTATCAAGGCTCAGTACCAGTTTACTGGTTCCTGGCGTTATTGATTTGTCTATATTGGTAACCCCGGGCTGCTTTTCTAAGTAATGAACAATATGATCGGCATAGGTGTCTAGAATTGTAAGGTCGTCTCCCAGAATTTTTATCTGCACATCAGCTCCTGCCGGTGGTCCACCCGACTGTTCCTGCACCGTAACTTTTGCGTTTGGATAGTGTTTGAAGGTCTCGCGTAACTTCTGCGCAATTTCCGGAGACTCAAATGGCCGCATTTTTTTATCAACGAGATGTAGGGTGAGGAGAAATGAGTTTGCGCTTCCGCTTCGTCCTCCCGCGCCTGAGGCAAATCCCTGACCAGTCTCACCTACAACATACGATATATAAGGGGTGTTTCGCACCTTCTCCAAAACCGAGATCATCTCATGGGTGTTTGTGACAAGGCTCGTGCCGGCTGGCACCTCGCCCACGACATAGAGCAGGTCAGTGTCTTGTTTGGGAAAGAACTCATTTTTTACCAATCCAAAAGGAACTAAGAGGTAGGCAATAACAGTAAAGGCAATAATTACAATGAGGGTATTCCTCTTGCCATGTCTGGAAATTAAGATGCGATCAATGACGCGCATATACGCGTGGGCCAGAACCTCTATGTCAAATAATCCCTTGTCAGAAACTCTCTGGACGAGCGCAGGAATATTTTTTAAGTACCTATTAGCATATATTTTCCTCACAAACTCTCTTTTCAATGATTCCCGAGCCCGATAGACAATAAAAAGAAAGAGCGCAAAGAGCAATACAACGAATGGAGTGGTTATATTTTTAGGAATAAGAGTTATAAAAAGGATGGCCACTATAAGAACTCCCACAATCCGGAGCAGTATTTGTACCCGTGGGGGGAATACGGGACGTAGAAACACAATCATGAGTGGCAGGGGAATAAAGAGGGCAATCAGAGTTGAAGAGATCATAGTGATTGTTACAACGAGGGGAATTGTTTTGATAAACTCACCGATTATGCCACCAGAAAGAAGGAGCGGTACAAAGGCCCAGATAGTAGTTATTGCCGTTGAGATAAGGGGCACAATAAAGTCGCGCCAGACAAGCACCCCAACCTCAGCCGGGGTAAATCTGCCGGTTGCGTAGTATCGGGTCATTGCCGCAACCACCACAATTGCGTCGTCAATGAGAACACCGAGTGCAATAAGAAATGAGAACGTAGTGAGAAAGTTCAGCGATAGTCCAAGCGCATAAATAATTGCAAAAGAGGAGAGAAAGGTGAGGGGTATGGTAATACTTGAAATAACTGCTTGTCGGAGACCCAAAAAAATCAGGAGTAGTACAAATACTAATAGGATAGTAGTACTAAATTCCTGCGTTAATTCACTGAACTGTTTGGTAATCTCATCTGCATTATTTAAAATAGTCGTTACCGTGAACTTGTCTGCGTACTCGGCAAGTGTTTTGGTAACGAGCGTACGTACCTCTTTTTCTGCAGCGTCAATGTTCTCAGACTTTGATTTGTACACAAAAAAATTGACTGTCGTAGTGGGTGGTATGGTATGTGACGCAAGGAGTGCGGTCTGTTGATTTCTAACGGGGACATATGAAACCGTGGCAATATCGCCGAGGTGCATACTTTGGCCGGCAGTAGTAAGGCGAATATTACGAATATCCTCAATAGTTGTGATATCGCGATCAATAGTGAGGGAGAAGGTAAGAAGTCCGGTGTCAACAAGTCCGGCAGGGTAGGAGTTTGAGGCTTTCTGAAGGGCTTGGGAAACCTGGACAGGGCTTATACCGTACGAGTTTACTTTTTCAGGATCAAGCACCACCGTAACGTTCTGCTCGTCGTATCCGGAAAGTACTACCCGGTCGACTTTTGGTAATGCTTCGATGCGGTCTTTGAGGAGTTTTGAAAATCGCATGAGCGAGGGGGTATCACTTTTGGTAGTGAGGGCAAACGTCCAGATAGGCGCATCTTCAAAATCAATCTTAGTAACTTTCGGGGTAGTTGTGTCTTTTGGCAAGTCTGTGACCGTATCAACCGTTGACTTAATATCATCTCGTGCCTTATCTCCATTTACCCCAGATTTAAACTGAATCGTAATAATTGAGGTACTCTCAACAGAGTTTGAGACCATGGTGTCGATATTCTTTACGGTCTTTATTGCGTCTTCAAGCGGGATAGTCACCAGTTGTTCAACGTCTTGGGGAGCGGCGCCCGGGATCGTGGTGACAACCGTTACAATTGCAATATTAATCTCAGGATTCAGGCGGCGAGAGATAGTAGTGTATCCAAATATACCGAGAATAATAATTAAAAAGATGAGAAGTATTACAAAGCGCATCTGGGTAATATACTTGGTCCACCAAGTATTCCAGAGTCGCGGATCAAACTTCACGGATCCGAGGTAGGAGGTGGCGTGGTCGACCATATTAGTGGAAGGTTACCTGATCCCCATCAATAACAGTGCGGGTGACAATAACTTCGTCGCCGGCGCTTAAGCCAGATTGTACATTCACAAATCTGCCAAACACTGGCCCTAAGACAACTACCCGGCTCACTGCTTTACCTTTTACAACCACAAACACATATGACGCAGACTGTGATTGGTACACTGCGTCCAGAGGAATAAACGGCATGGTTGAGCTCGTGTTGTAATAACCAATCGGTACTTCAACATCGATGTATCCTTTTTCTGTAGTGAAACGGCTGTAATTGTCAGGAATGGGGAAGTAAATCCCGTAGAGTGTTCCTTGAATTGCGTCTGTTGTGATAAATGAGGGAAAGGCGTCGTACGTGAAGGCACCAAAGTGAATAGTACTCGGTTCAAGCATTGATACGTTTTGTGCAATCTCACGAGGCGCGTAGGTCATTGCGACAATCGGATCTGCCTCGGCCGGCTGTGCAAGGATGAGAAGGGATGTCCCCGGTTGCACTGCCTGGCCCACTTTTACAAATACTCGTTGTACGACCGCATCAAAGGGAGCGGTCGGGAACATGATTCCTTCATTCACTTGTGTTATTTGTAGTTGTAACCTACTTACCTCTCGGTTCAAGTCAAGCGCTTTTTCCTGAATGTCCAGTTGTTTGAGGGCAATATCTCGCTGGAGATCTGCGAGTTGAGCCGATGCGTTCGTATTACTTGCGTTGTATTGTGAGGTGCGAAGCGAGCCGTTCAACTGATTGTTTGCACTCTGAAACTGACTCTTTAACTCTTTGGTTGCTAAAATAGTTGCGTTATTGGTGCCGCCGACATTCAGAGAGTTGAGTGTTGCAAGGTTCTGGTCGAGGGTAGTTATAATGTCGTTGTTGAGTGCGATGAGTGAACTGGTTTCACTAATTGACTGATTAGTAATATTTCGCAGGTCACTCGCATTAGTATTTTGGGTATTTGCTAAGCTGCGCTGTTTGGCAATGAGGTCTTTAGAAATAGGGAATGTTTCATTTGTATTTTGATACTGTTTTTGGGCAAGTTGTCGGTTGAGTGCAGGGATGTTCCCTCCCTGATAATTTGTTGAGAGACCGATAAGGAGGTCCCCTTTGTGTACAAAATCACCCGGCTGATGGTAAATTGTTTGCACAACACCCGCGGTGAGTGAGTTCATCTGAATGACCCCTGATTTTTCAATCTGTGCCTGCAGGTGAACGCGCGGCGCCGTACCAATTCTGTAGATGATTACTCTCTTAGGAGTAATCATCTCAGATTTTTTAACGGGTTTTGGTTGGCGAAGCACATTCCCAAGGATGATGAGGAGTAGCAAAATACCCAGGATAGTAAAGAAACTTGTTATAGGCCTTCTGTCAATGAAGACAAGTGCACGA